>Ga0114903_1000107_pt1 | contig 57936 bp, 49 predicted proteins | sample MalvirDeepMed_s2_FD_87289 | JGI IMG/M metagenome (GOLD analysis project Ga0114903, IMG submission 87289) | Marine viral communities from the Global Malaspina Expedition - Malaspina viral metaG DeepMed_s2 | ecosystem: Environmental > Aquatic > Marine > Oceanic | place: Mediterranean Sea...
CTCAAGGACAGACCGCAGCCCAAACCCAAAGGTGAATTCGTCCAGGATGTTGAATGGCCGGGGCTCGTAGTGGTCCAGGTAGCTGAAGAATACGCTGGTGGTCAGCGAAGTCCCGGAGCCCAGGCCGATCCGGTCGGACAGCCCCAAAAGCGTGTATTTATTGGCTTCGTAACCTTTGGCCTGGGCCCAGGTAAATGCGGCCCTGGTGGGATTCGTCTCGTAATCCGACCGATTCAGGGAACTGGGGATTTCAGCGGTGTAATCGATGTAATTGGCCAGCAGGTTCAACCGGTGCCGTTCCCCGGCGTCGAATCCCAGGTTGAGCAGCAGGCCGTCCCGCTCAAAAGCGTTATTTTCCCGATAGCCCTGGGTGGTCAGCCGGTTGTAGCGGACCTCGGCCCGCAGCGTACTGTCGGCATGGGTCAGGGCCAGGTTGGTCTTAAAGAGCCCGTAGGACCCCGCACTTGTCCGGCTTCTGAGGTGGGTACCCGGTTGGCCGGCCGGGTCGGACTGCAACAGGATGGCCCCCCCGAGGGCTCCCCCGTAGGCAGCCGATTTGGGCCCTTTGACTACCCGGATACTGCTGAGGTTTTCCAGGTCGAAGGCTTCCAGGGCCGATACACCCGTGCCGTTGGTGACGGGGATCTCGTTGAAATACATCCGGAGTTTATCCGTGCCGAACGGGGTGCGTGCCCCGACCCCCCGGATGGTGATCCGGTTTGTGTTGAGTGCCCCGGAGAGGAAATACAGGCCCGGAACCTGGTTGAGGGTTCCCGCAAAGTCCACCGGGTTCTGCTGCCGGATGGCGCGGGAGGTGACAATTTCGGAAGGAACCAGCCCCAGGGGGGAGGCGGCGGTTCGCTCTACCTGCAGGATCACCTCGTTCAGGCCGATAACCGAATCCCGGGGCTGGTCCTGGCTGCAAAGGGAATAAAAGGAAAGGAGGAGCAGGAGGGTGGCGCGGGTTTTCATCTTCGGGGTTAAGTCCCAAAGATACGCCTGCGGCTACTTTCGGCAAAATTCGCGGGGGCAGGCCTCCTGGCCGAAAGCGGCAGGCTTCCCGGCGGAAACCGGCAGGCTTCCCGGAAAAATTAAATTCACCGGGTCCTTGGCATTCCGGGCTAAAAGCGCACCCCGATATTGAGCCCTGCCCGGAAGATAAAGTCTTCCTGGTAAGGTTCCGGGTTCAGGCTCCGTCCCACCCCGCCGTACAATTCCAGGGTAAACCGCTGGGAACGCGTGGTCCACTTGCTGCCGGCCCCAAGGCCCAGGGCAAACCCGTTATAGCGTTCGGCAACCCGGGTCCCGGGGGCGGAGGCAATTTCTTCCTCCCCTTTGTAATAGAGGCCAAAAGCTTCCGCAAAGAAACCGGATCTCGGGGCGTAACCGAAATAGGCCCGCAGGTTCGGGCCGATCCCGAAGTTCCCGTTGTAGTCGTACCGGTCGTTGTCCCAGTAAACGGTGCCCCCCAGGCTCACATCGTCGCCCAGGAAGCGTTCATAGGATAGCTCGGCGGCCCCGGTGGCCAGGAACAGGCCGGCGTTCAACTTCAGTTCGTGGTCCGGACCGAAGGGCGGGTAGGCCTGGGCGGCCAGGCTGCCGGCACCCAGCAGCAACATGAGGAGTAACAGCGGTTGTTTCATCCTTTTTCGGGGGTACAGATCAAAGAGTATTCCATTTTTCAGGGCGAAAGCGAAATTTCGGTGCGAGACCATTAAAACTACATATTTCCAATGGAACGGAGGAAGGTTTCCGCCCTTGGCCGCCAATGCCTATTTTTGCACGAAAATCAACCGGTTGAAAATTGCATCTTATAATGTGAACGGTATCCGGGCGGCCATCCGGAAGGGGTTTCTGGATTGGCTCGTACTGGCCGGGCCGGATGTCATCTGCCTGCAGGAAACCAAGGCGATGAAGGAACAACTGGACCTGGAAGCCTTTGAGAAGGCCGGGTATCCGTATCACTACTGGTTTAGCGCCGAAAAGAAAGGGTATAGCGGGGTGGCCATCCTCTCCCGCCAACGACCCGACCATGTGGCCTACGGCACGGGGATCGGCTATATGGACGCTGAGGGGAGGAATATCCGTGCAGACTTCGGCGGGGTTTCCATTATGAGCCTCTACCTGCCTTCCGGCACGAATATCGCCCGCCTGGACCACAAGCTGCAATACATGGCGGATTTCCAGGCGTACGTGGACAGCCTGAAGCGTGAAATCCCGGAACTGGTTATTTGCGGCGATTACAACATTTGCCATCGGCCCATCGATATCCACGACCCGGTACGCAACAAGAACGTGTCCGGGTTCCTGCCTGTGGAACGGGAATGGATCGGGAATTTTATCGACAGCGGGTTTATCGACAGCTTCCGGCATTTCAATCCGGATCCCCACCATTATACCTGGTGGACCTACCGGGCCGGGGCGCGGGCCAAAAACAAAGGTTGGCGCCTGGATTACGGGATGGTCAGCCGGCCGCTGGAAGACCGGCTCGCCCGCTCGGTGATCCTGCCGGAAGCCCGCCACAGCGACCATTGCCCCATTATGCTTGAACTCAGCGAATCATACTGAAATACCTGAATCCTATGGAATACACCCACCTGCCGCATACCGACATCGAAGTAAGTAAAATTTGCCTCGGCACCATGACATGGGGCCGGCAGAATACGGAATCGGAGGGCCATGCCCAGATGGATTATGCGCTGGATCGGGGCGTTAATTTCTTTGATACTGCCGAATTGTATCCCGTTCCAGCCCATAAGGACTACCATTCCCATACGGAGATGATCATTGGCAACTGGTTTTCAAAAACCGGCAACCGGGACCAGGTGGTCCTGGCTACCAAGATTGCGGGGCCTGCGGCTTTCACAAAATTTATCCGGACCACCGGGTTCAGCCCGGAATCCATCCGGGAGGCCGTAGACGGGAGCCTGAAGCGCCTGAAGACGGATTATATTGACCTTTACCAGTTGCACTGGCCGGAGCGCAGCACGAACTACTTTGGAAAACGCGGTTACTTCCCGGACTACAAGGATCACTGGGAAGACAATATTCACCTGGTCCTCGTTACACTGGCCGATTTGGTGCGGCAAGGGAAGATCCGCCATGTTGGGTTGTCGAATGAAACGCCCTGGGGGGTCATGCGTTACCTGGAGGAGGCCAAGGTCCACCACAACCTGCCGCGGATGATTAGCATCCAGAATCCGTACAGCCTGCTCAACCGGCTGTTCGAAGTGGGGCTGGCTGAAATCTCCCACCGTTCGGACATCGGCCTGCTGGCGTATTCGCCCCTCGGGTTCGGGACGCTGAGCGGGAAATACCTGGATGGGGAACCGCCCGAAAACTCACGGATTGCCCTGTTCCCGAATTACGACCGGTACAGCGGGGAAACGGCGGTAGAAGCCACCCGGGCCTACAGGGATATTGCCTCCTCTTTCGGCCTCAGCCTCGCCCAGATGGCATTGGCATTCGTCAACAGCCGACCCTTCCTGACCAGCAACATCATTGGAGCTACATCCCTGGAACAGTTAAAGGAGAACATCGACAGCATCGATATCCGCCTGTCGGAAGAAATTTTGGAGGCCATCGAGGAGGTGCACCAGCGGTTCCCGAACCCGGCGCCCTAGGGACGGGCGGCCCGGGAGCCAATGGCTGTGCGGCCGGGCGTGCAAGGCCGGAAGGGGCGTCAGGCCCCCGCATTTTAGAGGGTTAATCGAAAAGCGCCCGGACGAGTTCTTCTACCTTGGCCACTTTCCGCACGTCGATCCCCGGTGTTTTCAGGGAGATCTTGGCGTTGGCGGACACATAGATGGTCTCGAAACCGAGCTTGGAAGCCTCCCCCACGCGCTGGTCAATCCGGGGCACCGGCCGGATCTCGCCGGCCAGGCCGATTTCCCCCGCAAAACACACCCCTTTGGGCACCGGGATGTCTGCGTTGCTCGATAGGATAGCCGCCAGCACGGCCAGGTCGATGGCCGGGTCGTCTACCTGTATCCCCCCGGTGATATTCAGAAAGACATCCTTGGCTGCCAGCTTGAAGCCGGCTCGTTTTTCCAGGACCGCCAGGAGCATGTTCAGCCTCTTGGCCGGGAACCCGGTGGCCGAACGCTGGGGTGTGCCGTAGACCGCCGTACTGACCAGGGCCTGGATTTCGATCAGCAGCGGCCGGAGCCCTTCGACGGTAGCAGCCACGGCCGTGCCGCTCAGGGATTCGCCGGATCGGGAAATCAGGATTTCCGACGGGTTCACCACCCCGTGCAGTCCGTCGCCCTTCATTTCATAGATTCCCAGTTCGGAAGTGTTTCCAAACCGGTTTTTCAGGGCGCGCACAATGCGGAACAGGTGGTTTCGGTCCCCTTCGAATTGCAATACGGTGTCCACCATGTGCTCGAGGATCTTCGGCCCCGCGATGCTGCCTTCTTTGGTGATGTGGCCAATCAGGATCACAGGCGTATGGGATTCCTTGGCAAATTTGATCAGTTCGGCTGTGCACTCTCGGATCTGGGAGACACTGCCCGCTCCGGCCTCCAGGTAATCGGAATGCAGGGTCTGTATGGAATCGACAATCACCAGCTCGGGCTCCAGGGCGGTAATTTGTTTGAAGATCCGGTTGGTATTCGTCTCGGTGAGGATATAGCAGGAATCCGCATCGGGCCGGATGCGTTGTGCGCGCATGGCTATTTGCCGCTGGCTTTCCTCCCCGGAGACATACAGGGTGCGCAGGGCGACCTTCAGGGCCATTTGCAGCATCAGCGTGCTCTTGCCGATCCCGGGTTCTCCCCCAATCAGCGTGAGGGAGCCGGGCACCAGGCCGCCCCCGAGTACCCGGTCGAGTTCCGGGTCGCCGCTGGAAAGCCGCATTTCCCGGTCGGTGGGGATTTCGCCAAGGCGTACGGGTTTTGAACTACGCGCCGGGGCCTCGGACGATTTCCAGTCCCGGGTGTCGGGCTTCTGGAGCAATTCTTCCGCGAGGGTATTCCACTCTTTGCACGAATTGCACTGCCCGGACCACTTGGGGAACTGGGCGCCGCAATTCTGGCAGAAATAGGCTGTTTTGGTCTTGGCCATCCGGGTTGGGTATGGGGCTAAAGATAGACCCCCCCGACGGAATTTCCAAGGTAGGCGACCAGGCGGTTCAGAAGCCGAAATCGGCCTTGAGCGCGTCCATTTTTTCCAGGGCCATCTCCTTGGTGAGGAAATCTATTTCCTCCATCCCAAAGGATTTTTCAAAGGTGCGCAGGGCTTTTTTCGGTTCCCCCATCTGTTCGTAGTATTCCCCTTCAAAGTAGAAGCCGAGCATCGTCTGCGGGAACTGCTCCTTGCAGATATCCGACAGCGGCTTGAGGGATTCGTAATCCTGTTTTTTGCGGATGCCGGCGTACACGGCCAGGACGTCGTTCAGGGCAACTGGCTGCCGGAAGCCGAAGAGGTCCTCGATGGTCTGGTACTTGTTGTTCAGGTAGTCGATGACCGGGTCGGTCGAAGCGAGGATCTGCTCCCGGTATTCCTTTGGGCTGATGGGGCGGAAGATGCTGAATGTCCGGTCCCAGGCCTTGCCAATACCGTAGGTGGCGATGGAAACCTCGTCGGCAGTGTCGTATTTGTCGTAGTAATAGGAGAGTCCGTCGCGCTGTACCTGCTGCATGTTGCTGTTGAGCAGGTCCACCGCCGAATTGTCGCCCTCGGAGATCCCCTCGGAGATCAGGTGGTAGAAAATGGGTTGTTCGATCTCGCTTAGCCGGGCGGGTACCCGCGATTCCATTTCCGGGGCCAGCAGGGGGGAGATGCTGATGTACGCGTCGAACAGGGACGCTTCTTTAAAGAGGTAGAAATTCCCGAAGTTGGCCGTGATATCGTACCCCACAAACATCTTGAACGGGGCCAGGTTATAGGCGCTGTTCATATACGGTATAATCTCCAGCCCGAGGAATTCGTAAAACAGCTTGCCTTTTTCGGAGGGCAACCCGGAGGTTTCCTCAAAGGCGCAGTCGTACCAGCGCAGGTCGTCGTCCTCCTGGTCGATGCCCACGATAAGCGCTTCGGGCATCCCCTGGTACTTGCTGTAGTAGCGGGCGGTTGCCACTACCTGGTCGAACAGGCGTTCCGCGTCGAGGACGATGACCAGCGGATAGGACTTTTCCGGCGTATAGTCCTCCGGGATGTAATAGGATACCCCCCGGCGTTCCTGGAGTTTAAAGGATTCGAAGATTTCTTTTTTGACCTGGGCGGCACATGGCGCCAGCGTGGCGATGGCCAGCAGGGTCAGGAGCAGGCGTTTCATGAAGTTCGGTTTTTGGCTGGGGGGATTATTTACCCCTGTTCCATAACGGCAGCAGCAGGAAAGATATTGCACCGAATAGCACCACCATGAGGGTCTGTGCAATCCAGATGATCCAGCCAAAGGCATCGGCGGAATTGGCGCTGATGCCGAAAAGCATCAGGGCCTGTGCCACGGCAATCGGGTAGAGCCCGAGGCCGCCTGGGGTGGCGGTCATCGCAAAGGCCCCGGCTATAAAAGCCACCAACAGCTCCCAGAAATTCAGGGAAAGCGTTTCCGGAACAGTGTATTTGATGATCCAGAACATGCCGATATAAGCCGCCCAGATAAACAACGTATGCCCCAGGAAGGCCCACTTTCGCTTCATTCGGAAGATGCTCATCACCCCTTCCAGCAAACCGCGGACGAAGCCCCGCATTTTCTGTGCAAAAGCCCATTTGGATTTCCTGAGGAAGGCGCGGAAAACAAACAACCCGACGATGCCTCCGCCCAAAAGCAGGGCGCTGGCGGTGAGCCCGAGGCCGTTTTCGCTCAGGTAGCCCATGATGATGTCTGTTTGGGAAGCGAGGGCCAGCAGGATAATCAGCAGGAGCATGAGCAGGTCGATGACCCGTTCGGTGACAATGGTGCCGAAGCCTTTCTGGAAGGGGACCCCTTCATAGGTTGCCAGGGCGGTTGCCCGCAGGAATTCCCCGGAACGCGGGATGCCCAGGTTGGCCAGGTAGGCCATCAGGATAATCAGGATGTTGTTCCGCAACCGGGGGGAATACCCGATGGGCTCCAGGAGGTAATTCCAGCGGATGGCCCGCGAGATGTGGCTTAGAATGCCGATCAGGATGGACATCCCCACCCAGAACAGGTCGGCCTCGCGGATATACCGGACAATTTCCCGCCGGTCCGCCGGGGAAGTCATGTTGTAGGAATACCAAATAAGGAATACGCCCAGTGCGATGGGCAGGATAACCTTGAGCGCTTTTTTTACCGAAGCGTCCAAGGTCAGTTGAGCAGGTTCGTCTCCTCGTTGGGGAATACCAGGGCGGGATTGAAGGCCTTTGCGGACTCCACATCCATCCAGGCGTAGGTGATCAGGATGAGGATGTCCCCGACCGCCACCTTGCGCGCAGCCGCGCCGTTCAGGGTCAGTTCGCCGCTGCCCCTCGGGCCGGGGATGGCGTAGGTTTCCAGGCGTTCGCCATTGTTGTTGTTTACAATCTGGACTTTTTCGCCCTGGATAATGTTTGCCGCGTCCATAAGATCCTCGTCGATGGTGATCGACCCGATATAATTCAGGTCGGCGCCCGTGACGCGGACCCGGTGAATCTTAGACTTGACTACTTCTATTTGCATGGGGCAAAGATACTTAATTCAGGGCGAGGTTGTCGATGAGCCGCACTCCTCCGAGGTAGGCCGCCAAAAACGCCCGGTACTTTTTATTCCTGTTTTTCCGCTGCACGGGCTTCAGGCTCCGGGCATCGGCAATTTCAATATATTCCAGTTCAAAATCGGGATGGGCTGCAAATGCCTCCTCCACGTACTGCTTGACTTTCAGTGCACTTTTCGTGCCAAAACGCTTTTTGGCTTCCTGCAGGGTTTTGTGGATAAATGCGGCCTCTTCCCTGAGTCGTTTTGTCAGTCTCCCGTTCCGGGAACTCATCGCCAGGCCGTCCGCTTCGCGGATGATCGAGCACCCGATGATTTCTACCGGGAGCCGGGTGGATTCCACCAGTTTCCGGATAACCTGCAACTGCTGGTAGTCTTTTTCCCCAAAATAGGCCCGGTGCGGGGAGATGAGCCGCAACAAAGCTTCCACTATGGTCCCCACGCCGTCAAAATGACCGTCCCGGAAGGCGCCTTCCATCACCTGGTCGAGCCCCCGGAAGTTGTATTTCCTGGAAACCACCGAATCCCCGTACATTTCGGATACCGCAGGGGCAAAAACGTGCAAATCCCCGGAAATGTCCCGTAGCTTGTCCAGGTCGCTTTCCAGGGTGCGGGGATACTTGTCCAGGTCTTCCGGGTTGTTGAACTGGGTGGGGTTGACGAAAATACTCACGATCACCACGTCGTTTTCGTCCAGTGCGCGGCGGACGATTTCGAGGTGGCCCCGGTGCAGGGCACCCATGGTGGGCACCAGGCCGAGGGTCTTTCCCGATTCCCGGACGGACAGAGCGAATTCCCGGATCTCCGATTTGGTTTTCAAGGGCTTCATTGGCGTGGAAAACAGCGTGCAAACTTACTATAATTACGGGTATTCTGCATAAATTTTGTAATTTTGCAGCTACGTTTTCACTCGAAACAAAATTCCGCCTCTATGAATGGAAAAAAGATATTGTTCGTATCTTCTGAATTAGTACCCTACCTACCCGAGAACGAAGTATCCCTGATGTCCTATGAAGCGCCCCGGATGGTGAACAGCAATGGCGGACAGATACGGATCTTCATGCCCAGATACGGAAATATCAACGAGCGCAGGCACCAGCTGCACGAAGTTATCCGCCTTTCCGGGATGAACCTCGTGATCAACGATATGGATATGCCGCTGATCATCAAGGTGGCCTCCATACCCAAGGAGCGCATCCAGGTCTATTTTATCGATAACGAGGAGTATTTTAAGCGGAAAGCGACCTTTACGGACGAAAACGGGGAACTTTTCCCGGACAACGACGAGCGGGCCATCTTTTTTGCCAAAGGCGTGGTGGAAACGGTCAAGAAACTGAATTGGGCCCCGGATATCATCCACGTTCACGGATGGATGGCTTCCCTCTTGCCCATGTACCTCCGCAAGGTATACGCCGACGAGCCGCTTTTTGCGGACAGTAAAATCGTCACGTCCATCTATGGGGTTGGATTTGACGGGCACCTGAATAAGGACCTCGGGAAGAAAATCGCCTTCGACAAGGTGGGGGATGACAACCTGAGTGGCCTGGATAACCCCACCTACAATAATTTGTTAAAAGTAGCCGTAGATCACTCCGACGCGGTTATCTTAGCCGCCGAAGATATTCCCGATGACCTGACGGAATATGTAGCCAACCTGAAGAAACCGGTATTGCCTTACGTCCCCCTGCAGGAGTTCGAAGAGGCGTATGCAAATTTTTATAATACCGAAGTTTTAAACTAAGCCTACATGAAGCGATTCGCAATTTCCGTTTTGGCGGGCGTATGCCTTGTTATAACGGCTGCATCCTGTGAAGAGGAAACGCTTACCATCGGGGAGGGCGTTATCGGGGGCGAGCCATTTGGAACGGGTACCGCTTACTACGACGTCTTTGCCTATAACCACAATATCACGGCCGTGCCCACCAACCGGTTGCCCATCTACCAGCTGGGGGTGTTCAACGACCCGGTCTATGGCCGGACGGAATCCCGGATCACTGCCCAGTTGAACCTTCCCAACAATACGGGGAACCCGACCTTTGGCATTTACTCCCAGGCTGCCGAGGACAGCGACCCGGATATCCCGCAGGAGAACGAAACGGTTACCGAGGTTCGCCTGTACCTTCCTTACTTTATCGATGGCACCGCGGATTCCGATTCGGACGGGGTGATCGACGAGCTGGACGAGGAGCCCAACGACTCCACCAACGACAGCGACGGGGACGGCATTTCCAATGCCCAGGAAACCGCTGCCGGAACGGATCCGCTGAACCCGGATACGGACGGGGACGGGACCCCGGACGGCGCCGATACGGAAACCGTGGGGAACACCTACCCGAATGTGCGGGAGTTGGACAGCATATACGGGAACCGGGACCAGCCCTTCACCTTCCGGGTAGAGCGGAATACGTTTTTCCTCAGCGACCTGGACCCGGATAGCGGGTTTCAGGAATCCCGGCCCTATTTCTCCGACCAGCAGATCAGCCCGGACTTTGTTTCCGACCTGTTGTTCGAAGGCCAGCTTACCATTTCCAACGAAGAAATCTTGATATTCAACGAGGATGACCCGGAGACCGAGGAGGATGAATCGCTCACCCTGAGCGAGCGCCTTCCCCCAGGGATCGTCGTTTACCTGGATACGCAATTTTTTCAGGAAAACATCCTGGACAAAGAAGGCGGCCCGGAACTCCTCAGCAATATCAACTTCCGGGAATTCATCCGGGGGCTCCACCTGAGCCTGACCCCGGCCGGGAACGAAGAACTGATGATGTTGCTGGACCTCACCGATGCGCGCCTTAGAATTTCCTATGAGTACGACCAGGCGGACGAGACGGAGCCTGCCGAAAGCACCTATACGCTGCGCCTGCTGACCGGCGGGGGAACCCAGGCCATTAACGGCAATGCGATCAATACCCAGCTGAGCGAGGCGTACCCGGCAGAGATTGCCGATGCGCTCGGGGCAGCGGACCCGGCTTCGCGCATTTACATCAAGGGCGGGGCCGGCACGTATGCCGAACTCGACCTGTTTGAACGGGACGGGCAGGAGAACATCATCAACCAGATCAAGCAGAACGACTGGCTGATCAATTCGGCTTACCTTGTTTTCCACGTGGACCGGGAAACCCTGGATGCCGCCGGCAACACCTACGAGCCGCCGCGGCTCTACGTCTACAATGCCGAAACAAACAGGCCCCTCTACAACCGACTGACCGAAAACAGCGTTGCAGAAAGCCCTTCAGGGGTTTTCCTGAATTACGACGGTTTCCTCGAGGAAGAAGGGGGGAAGGGCATCCGCTACCGCGTAAACATCACCGAACACATCAACAACCTCATCATCCGCGACTCGGCCAATGCCCGCCTGGGGGTTGCCAACACCCCGGACCTGCGGATTACCGGTACGGACGAGCTGATGGTGCCTGCTGAAGACGGCGGCCTGAAGGAACTTCCCGTGAGCGGCACGATCAGCCCCCTGGGGACCGTGCTTTACGGCGGGGACTCCGGCATTGGGGAAGCCAACCGGCTCCGCCTGGAAATCCATTACACGGAAATCGACCCCTGAGGATATACCAATTGCGGATAAAACCCGTTTTACAACTAGAATTTACAGGGGGAATACCCCGATTCCCCTATTTTTGGTATACGTAAAACCCTATTGGAGTCACTATGTGCGGAATAGTCGGATACATCGGTCACCGGGACGCTTACCCGGTCATCATCAAAGGATTGCAACGCCTGGAATACCGGGGCTACGACAGTGCCGGGATCGCCCTGTTTGACGGGGAGCAGATCAACCTGTCCAAAACCAAGGGGAAGGTAGACGACCTCAAAGCCCGGAGCGAAAAGGAAATATCCCTGGCCGGCCACCTGGGAATCGGCCACACGCGCTGGGCCACCCACGGGGTACCCAACGACTGCAATGCCCACCCGCACACCTCCAACTCGGGCAACCTGGTGATCATCCACAACGGGATTATCGAGAATTATGAGGCGATCAAAAAGGAGCTCGTCAAAAGGGGCTATTCCTTTGAGTCGGACACGGACACCGAGGTGCTCGTCAACCTGATCGAGGAAGTCAAGTCCAAAGAAAATGTAAAACTCGGGAAGGCCGTGCAGATTGCCCTGAACCAGGTGGTTGGCGCATACGCCATTGCGGTCTTCGACCGATCCAAGCCGGACGAGATCGTGGTTGCCAAGCTCGGCAGCCCGCTGGCCATCGGGGTGGGGGATGACGAATTTTTTATCGCCTCGGACGCCTCGCCTTTTATCGAATACACGAACAACGCGGTGTACCTGGAAGATGAGGAGATGGCCGTGGTACGCCTCGGCAAGGAGATCAAACTCCGGAAGATCAAGGACGATTCCATCGCCTATCCGCTCGTACAGGAACTGCAGCTCAACCTGGAGGCTATAGAAAAAGGCGGGTACGAGCACTTTATGCTCAAGGAGATCTACGAACAGCCCCATGCCATCAAAGACACATTCCGCGGCAGGCTCCGGGCAGACCAGGGGCTGATCCGCATGGCCGGGATTGACCAGAACCTGGAGCGGTTCCTGAATGCCAACCGGATTATCATTGTGGCCTGCGGTACCTCCTGGCATGCCGGCCTGGTGGCGGAATACATCTTCGAAGACCTCGCCCGGATACCCGTTGAGGTGGAATACGCCTCTGAATTCCGGTATCGGAACCCGGTTATTTCCGATAAGGACGTATTGATAGCCATCTCACAATCCGGGGAGACGGCAGACACCCTGGCCGCCATCAAACTGGCCAAGGAGCGCGGCGCATTCGTGTTTGGCGTTTGCAATGTGGTGGGATCCTCCATCGCCCGGGAAACCCATGCGGGGGCCTATACGCACGCCGGACCCGAAATCGGGGTGGCCTCCACCAAGGCATTTACCACCCAGATCACCGTCCTGACGCTCATGGCGCTGAAACTCGCCAAGGCCAGCGGCACGCTTTCCGAATCGCGGCTGCACGAGATGTTGTCGGAACTCGAAGGGATTCCCGCCAAGGTGGAAAAAGCCCTGGAGTCCAACGCGCTCATCGAGATCATCTCGGATGTCTACAAGGATTCCACCAACTGCCTCTACCTGGGAAGGGGGTACAACTTCCCGGTTGCCCTGGAAGGCGCCCTGAAACTCAAGGAGATCAGTTACATACACGCAGAGGGCTACCCGGCTGCCGAAATGAAACACGGGCCGATTGCCCTTATCGACGAACAGATGCCGGTGATTGTCATCGCCACCCGGAGGGGCCACTACGAGAAAGTGGTGAGCAACATCCAGGAAATCAAGTCGCGCAAGGGGAAGATTATCGCGATAGTCACCGAAGGGGACGAGCAGGTCCGCGACCTGGCGGACCACGTCATCGAGGTGCCCGAGTCCTCCGAAAGCCTGTCCCCCCTGCTGACCACCATCCCGCTTCAGCTCCTTTCCTACCATATTGCCGTGATGCGCGGCTGCAACGTGGACCAGCCCAGGAACCTCGCCAAGTCCGTAACCGTGGAGTAACATCCGCCTGCCGGACTTTTGGCCGTCAACCGTCCAACTGCTGTTCCCGTACCGGATTTAGTGTGCTGCGGATACCCGGGGGATGCTAAAAACCACGTCGCTACCCCTTCCCGTCTTTTTGTCAAAATCTGAATAGGCCTGCCGGTCAATTGCCATATTGTTATTATGCATGCATAATTTTACGAAATATGCATTGGGGGTCTCGAAAAATTGGTATCTTGGCTTAAAACCCTCTTAACACAAACTAAACGAATGAGAACATTTTTCCTGTTTTCCATGCTCCTATTGGGTATGGGGACCTATGCGCAGACTGTTGTTTCAGGAACTGTTACGGATACCAATGGAGAACCCGTGCCAGGCGCAAACATCGTGATCGTGGGAAAGGCCATTGGCACCACTACGGATTTTGACGGGAACTTCTCCCTGGAAACCTCTGAAATGCCGCCCTTCGACTTGCGGATAACCAGTATCGGGTACACCGAAGGCAGCGCCCGGGTGGAATCCAGCGGCCAAACGCTGGCCATCACGCTTTCCGAAGCCCAGACCTTCCTGGACGAAGTAGTCATCTCGGCCTCCCGGACCCCGGAGCGGATATTTGAATCCCCGGTTTCCGTGGAGCGGTTTGGCCTGCAGGACATCGCCGCCACTACGGCCCCTTCCTTTTACGACGGGCTGCAAAACCTTAAAGGGGTGGACATCAACACAAACAGCCTTACCTTCCAATCGGTGAATACGCGCGGGTTTGCCACGTTTGCCAACAACCGCTTTATGCAGCTGGTAGACGGGATGGACAACACGGCACCCGGCCTGAACTTTGTTCTCGGGAACCTGGTGGGGATGTCGGAGCTCGAGGTGCAAAGCGTGGAAATTCTCCCGGGTGCGTCATCGGCCCTCTACGGGGCGGGCGCCTTCAACGGGATCTTGTTTATGACCAGTAAAAACCCCTTCGACTACCAGGGGATCAGCGCCTACTTTAAAACCGGATTCACCCAGCAGGATGCCGCCGGCACGAACCCCTATTACGATTTCGGGATCCGGGCAGCCCACGCCTTTAACGATAAGCTGGCCGTAAAAGCCAATTTCTCCTACTTGCAAGGGGAAGACTGGCACGCCAACAGCACCGTGGACCTGGCGCGCCCCGGGGCGGACCGGACAGATCCGGCCTACGACGGCCTGAATGTCTACGGGGACGAGGTGAGCACGCTGCTGAATTTTGACGCAGCTGCCGGATTGCCCTCGGGGACTGTCGGAACAGCCTTGGTATCCCGTACCGGTTACCAGGAGGCCGACCTGCTCAATTACAACGCCCAGAGTGTCAAGACGGATTTCTCGGTATACTACCGGCCCTGGGCAAACGATTTTGAGATTATTTACAATGGCCGGGTGGGTCGCGGCAATACGATTTACCAGGGTGCCAACCGGTACGCCATCCGCGATTTCATCCTGCAGCAGCATCGCCTGGAGTTCCGCAACGACAATTTCTTCCTGAGGGGATATATCACCTCTGAGAATGCCGGGAATTCCTATGATACGCGGTTTGCCGCCATCAACGTAAACCGGCGCTGGAAGTCCGATACGCAATGGTTTACCGATTACGCCCAGACCTATATCGGGGCGCGCCTCGGCGTAGGCACGGGGGTTCAGCTGGACGAAGAAACGGCACATGCCGTTGCCCGCCAGGCAGCCGACCAGGGGCGGTTTGTCCCGGGAACCCGGGAATTTGACCGGGCCCTGGCACAGGTCACTGCCGACGGGGACCTGACCACCGGCGCGAAGTTTATCGACAACACCAAATTCCGCCATGTAGACGCGAACTATAATTTCACCCATCTGACTTCGGAAATTGCCGAAATCCAGATTGGGGGTTCCTTCCGGGAATATGTGCTGAACTCCAGCGGGACGATTTTCACGGATACGGACGGCCCGATTTCCTATAACGAATACGGGGCTTACCTGCAAGTACAGAAGAAACTCCTGGACGAGCGGATCAAGCTCACGGGCTCTGTCCGCTACGACAAGAACCAATTTTTTGACGGGTTCTTTTCGCCGAGGCTCTCCATCCTGACCGTCCTCGGGCCGGAGAAGAACCACAACCTCCGCGTATCCGTCCAGCAGGGCTTCCGGAACCCGACTACCCAGGACCTGTTTATCGGCCTGAATGCCGGCCGGGCCATCCTCGTGGGGGCCGCCCCGGACAACCTGGACCGGGATGTGCGGAATTTTGACCTGAGTACTTCCGGGGCTGCCCTTACCGGCAGCAGCCAGGCGCGGATCGTGGGCCGGGCCGCCTACGAAAACGCTTTTTCCCTGGCCTCCGTAAATGCCGGGGCACCCGCAGCGGTAGAGACGCCCCTGGTCCAGCCCGAGGAAATAACTGCGTACGAAGCGGGCTACCGGGGTAAAGTCGGCAAGGTGGCCATCGATATCAGCGGTTTCTACAACAAATACCAGAATTTTATCTCGAATACCACAGTGGTCGTGCCGTTTTACGGGCAGGCCGGGGACGGCGGCCTCTCGCTGCTCGCGCTGCAGAACGGGGATTTCTTCCCGTACCAGACCTATACGAATTCCCCCGTGGACATCGAGGCATACGGGGTCAATGCCGGATTCGACGCAAAACTGCCGGGCGGTTTCGACCTCGGGGCCAGCTACAGTTATATCGAACAGGAGTTCGACCAGGCGGCCTTCCCGGACTTCCGCACAAATTTCAACTCGCCCAACCACAAGGTGAAAGCCAGTTTCGGCCACAGGGAACTCTTTAAGAATTTCGGCTTTAATGTGAATTACCGCTGGAGCGACAGCTATCTGTGGCAGAATACCTTTGCAGACGGGATCATTGACGCCTATACCGTTTTGGATGCACAGGTGAATTACACCATCCCCTCCCTGGATTCCATCATCAAAGTAGGCGGATCCAACATCCTGGGCGAAGAGTATTTTTCGGCTGTAGGGACGGGTGCAGTCGGCTCGATTTTCTACGTGTCCTGGACGGTGAACCCGTAAGGAGTCACATACGAGAAGAAAACGCCGGCACGCCGGCGTTTTTTTTATGGTAAAAAGCGGTCCCCGGCGTTCCTTTTTTTAAAGGAATACCCTATCTTTGCAGCCGAAAAAACAGCGCCTTACATTAACAGGTAGATAAATAACACGCAATGGCAAAGCAATCAGGTAAAGTATCCCAGATTATCGGCCCGGTAATCGATGTGGAATTCCCTTCGGGGGCTGAACTCCCCAAGATTTACGACTCCCTTGAAATCAAACGCGAGGACGGTTCGGTCCTTGTACTGGAGGTTCAGTCGCACATCGGCGAGAATTCCGTCCGCACCATTTCCATGGACTCGACGGATGGTTTGGGCCGGGGTACCGAAGCCGTCGCTACCGGAGCAGCTATCCAGATGCCCATCGGCGATGCGGTTTACGGCCGGCTCTTCAACGTCATCGGAGATGCCATCGACGGCCTGGGCAACCTGCCCAAAGCCGGCAAGGACGGCCTGCCGATCCACCGGGAAGCCCCGAAATTCGAAGACCTCTCCACTTCTACAGAAGTCCTGTTTACCGGGATCAAGGTCATCGACCTCATTGAGCCTTATGCCAAAGGGGGTAAGATCGGATTGTTCGGCGGAGCCGGGGTTGGAAAGACCGTATTGATCCAGGAGCTTATCAACAACATCGCCAAAGGCCACGGGGGCCTCTCCGTTTTTGCCGGAGTAGGGGAGCGCACGCGGGAAGGGAACGACCTGTTGCGGGAAATGCTCGAGTCCGGTATTATCAAATACGGGGACGACTTTTTGCATTCCATGGAAGAAGGCGGCTGGGACCTGAAAAAGGTCGATAAGAAAGCCATGAAGGAATCCAAGGCCACCTTCGTATTCGGACAGATGAACGAACCTCCGGGAGCCCGTGCCCGGGTAGCCCTTTCCGGGCTGACCATCGCCGAGTATTTCCGCGATGGGGCAGGGGAAGGCCAGGGGAAGGACGTCCTCTTCTTTGTCGACAACATCTTCCGTTTTACCCAGGCCGGCTCCGAGGTTTCCGCCCTGCTGGGACGGATGCCTTCCGCGGTGGGATACCAGCCCACGCTGGCCACCGAGATGGGGGCCATGCAGGAGCGGATTACTTCCACCAAGCGCGGCTCGATTACCTCCGTACAGGCGGTATACGTACCGGCGGATGACCTTACCGACCCGGCACCCGCAACCACGTTTGCCCACCTGGACGCCAACACGGTACTGTCCCGGAAAATTGCCGAGCTCGGTATCTACCCGGCGGTAGACCCGCTGGATTCCACTTCCCGGATCCTTACACCGGAGATCCTCGGCAAGGAGCACTACGATTGCGCACAGCGCGTCAAGGAGTTGCTGCAGCGCTACAAGGAACTGCAGGACATCATCGCCATCCTCGGTATGGAAGAACTCTCTGAGGAAGACAAGCAGGCGGTAGCACGTGCCCGCCGGGTGCAGCGTTTCCTCTCGCAGCCCTTCCACGTTGCCGAACAATTTACCGGTATCCCCGGTACATTCGTGGACATCAAGGATGCCATCAAAGGATTCAACATGATCATGGACGGGGAGCTCGACCACCTGCCCGAAGCGGCTTTCAACCTGAAAGGGACTATTGAGGAAGCCATCGAAGCCGGTGAGAAAATGCTGGCCGAGGCCTGATCTGCAGATTAACTGAACCTGTATTTGTTATGCACCTAGAAATCGTCAGCCCTGAGGCAACCTTATTTTCCGGAGAAGTTACTTCCGTAACCGTCCCGGGCATCAACGGGGAATTCCAGATGCTGGAAAACCACGCCCCGATCGTATCCCTCCTGCAAAGCGGGGAGGTCCGGTTTGCGGGAAACACCGGGTTGGACGAGGAGTTCGAGGATCGCTTTCGCAAAGGCGCGGATGGCAAAACCATCCTGCCCATCCGGAGCGGCACCGTCGAGCTGAAAAACAACCGGGTGATCGTATTAGCTGACTAATTCAAGTACTATACATTTTGCAAACCCTGCATCCCGACGGAGGCAGGGTTTTTTTGTTTTGCCACAGGTGTCTGAAGGCAGAATCTCCGATTGGCCTGCCGCAGAGAGTATCGGTTTATTCCGGTTGGTTTCGAAACCTGCCGAAGTGGTATCTTTGGCATATGTCGGATCTGCCGGAAAAATTGCGGGAAAAGATGGCGGCCCGTGCGCGGGAAGGGAACTTGAGGACACTCTCAGCACCCCCGTACGGCGTAGACTTCTATTCGAACGATTACCTGGGCCTCTCCGGTGAACCCCTGGCGGTTCCCAAAGCGCCCGAAGCGCCCGGGTCGCATCCAACGGGGCATCCCGGGGAAGCGGTTGCCAGTTCTACGGAATCCGGGGCGCACTTTGCAGGGCATGCCCCGGGTCAAATCCGGGGCGATGCGCCCTCGGGGCCTGATGCGGAATCCCCGGCCCACGGAAGCGGCGGTTCGCGTTTGGTCAGCGGGAACCACCCCCTGTATGCGGAACTGGAAAACACCTTGTGCCGGGCACACCGCGCGGACGCCGCCCTGGTGTATACTTCCGGATACGATGCAAATATCGGCTTGCTTTCCGCAGTACCCCAGCGGACGGACTACGTGTTCTACGACGAAAGCGTCCATGCGAGTATCCGGGACGGCCTGGGGCTGTGCAGGGCCAGGGCGTACAGCTTTGCCCACAACTCCCTGGAGAGCCTGTCCCGCCGGGTGGCCACCGTACTGCCCGATGGCATCCCCTCCGGCTCTGAGGCGTATGTGGTAACCGAGACCGTATTTTCCATGGAGGGGGACGGCCCGGACCTGGCGGGGATTACCGCGTATTGCCGGGCCAACGGTTTCCGGCTTATCCTGGACGAGGCCCACGCCGTCGGGGTCTTTGGTAAGCGCGGGGAGGGGGCCGTGGCAGCTGCGGGCCTGGAAGACCTGGTTTTTGCCCGGGTAGTCACCTTCGGGAAGGCCATCGGGCGTCACGGGGCGGCTGTATTGTGCGATTCGGAACTCCGGGAATACCTGGTCAACTTCTCAAGGAGCCTGATTTATACCACAGCCCTCCCCCCCAAAACCCTGGAATCCCTCCTGGAGGCCTATGCGCTCATGTCGGGCGAAACAGGCAACCGCAGGCGCGACGGGCTTTGGGAAAATATCGCATTTTTCAGGCAGCAGGCAGAGGCATTGGGCCTCGACAAGGGGTTTTATACGGCCGGGGGCCCCATCCAAACCTACCGGGTGGGCGACTCCCGGAAAGCAGGCCGTCTTGCCGGGCGGCTTGTGGAAAAGGGCTTCCTGGTAAAGGCCATCCGCTATCCAACCGTACCCAGGGGCAGCGAATGCCTCCGTTTTTGCCTCCACAGCTACAATTCCAAGGACGATATCCTGTCAGTTTTAAGTATCTTGTCCGAGGAATTGAAAATGGAAACGTAATGGATAGCCGATTCGTGGTATTGGAGTCCTTTGAGTTGGTGGCAGATGCGGAAATACTGAAGTTGAAGCTGGAATCCGAAGGCATCCCGGTATTCTTAAAGGATGCGAATATCATGCAGGCCGAACCGTTTATCGCCACGGCAACCGGGGGCGTCAAAGTGATGGTGGAAAAGGAGGATTTTTTACGCGCCAATGCGGTCTACGACGCCCTGCGCCGATATGCCCTGGACAAAGACGGCAACCCCATTACCTGCCCGAATTGCAAAGCCACCCGGAGCGAACGCTACTTTAAGCGGGACAAGCTGCGTTACCGGCTTTTCCCGTTTTTGGAGCCGGCGCGTTACCGGTGTACGCAATGCGGGATGATAACCGCGGCGGATTCATGAGGCGGATCTTCGTAACCGGCATTTCCACGGAGGTGGGCAAGACCCTGGCATCGGCGGTGCTGGTGGAGGCCCTTGGGGCGGATTACTGGAAGCCCGTACAGGCCGGGGACCTCGACGCCTCGGACAGCCATGCCATCAAAAACCTCGTAAGCCACCCAAAAACGGTGATTCACCCCAACGCCTACGCCCTGAACACCCCCATGAGTCCGCATGCAGCCGCTGAAATCGACGGGGTACGGATTGATCTGGACCAGATCCGGGAACCGGAAACCAGCAACCACCTGGTCATCGAAGGGGCGGGCGGGCTGCTCGTCCCCCTGAATGATACGGACACCATCGCCGACCTGATCCGGCCAGGTTACGCGGTAGTGGTTGTTTCCCGCCACTACCTGGGCAGCATCAACCACACGCTTCTCACCCTGGAAGCCCTGAAAAACAAGGGGCACAAACCCTACCTCCTCTATAGCGGCAACCCGCACCCGACCACGGAAGCCATTATCGAAAGGAAGACCGGGGTGCCCGCCATCGGCAGGATCGAGGAGCTGCCCCGGATAACCCGGGAGGAAGTTGCCCGGCTCGCGGCAAATCTTAGACCTGTGTTGCGGGAATTCAAATTACTCTAAACGAATTTTTTCCCGCTCGTAAATGACCGCCTGTTCCACCGTATCCAATACCCGGTAATGAGATTTAAGAGAAGCCTGCATGTACGCGTTTTCCTCCCGGTGTTGTTTGTCAAATATTCGTTTGTTCAGGCGCGTAATTACCGTTGGCGGCCTGATGGAATCCATTAAATATTGCAACTCCAGCATGGCAGTTGGCCGCTGCGCATTGTAGTAAGGAAACATTTCGTCCTTACACAGGTTGCTTGGATGCGTGGCTGTTCGGACCGGGGGATATCGGTCCAGCATCCAATAGCCGATGTGGTAGCCCAGAAACAGGACATTTTCGGTCTCTAGCTTATTCCTGCGCAAGTAGTCGGGGACCGAGAAGCCCTCACCGTTGTAATATTGGCCACGTTCATAGCGATATCGGGCCACATGCACATACTCCAGGGTGCTTTCCATGGGGATGAGCAACAAAATCAAAATCACGAGGCCCTTTTTTCCGGAAGCATGATGCAGCACCTTGAGTGATAGCGCAGCACTAAGCAGGATTACCAAGGGCGGATAGAGTTGAATCAGATAGTGGGTGTTAATACGCCCGCTTTGAAGGAAGGACCACAGGACACCCAGGGTGGTCAAAACCAGGCAAATAGTTTCCTTTCTCCGCATGCTTATACGTCTACTGCGTGCTGCCCAGGCCAAAAAAGACACTACGGATAATGTAACGAGGATTGCCGCTATTGGGGAGCTTCCGGAACCCTGTGTATAGCCCAACGGGGCCAGGATTACAGAGTTCCACCAAATGTCCGTTTGGTCGCTTCGATAATAGGGATAAAACGTAGTCAGTATAACGGCCAGACCCGGCAGCCCCAAGGCAACAATCCTTCCTACAGCCCTTGGGAATTCATACCGCTTAAATGAGTCAACCATCCACCAAATCCCCAGGAGAAAGACCACCATGCTAAAATTGATCTTGATCATAAGCGAAATACCCAACAGCGTACCCCCCAGCATCCAATTCATCAACCGATCCGCACCGGTGAGAATGACAAGTGCCGACATAAAGGCCGCCATCAGGATGTGTTCAGACATGACTCCCTGGATACTCCCGAAGAGGCTGCACAGGTAAATTATGCTAATTGCTGCCGCATATGCCAAACGCCTATCCGTAAACCTTTTTGCCAGCAGGTAACTTGAAAAACCAATCGAGGCAACCAGGAATGTGCCGGCCAGGCGGATTGCGATCAGGCTTTTTCCAAAGCAATAAATGACCCCTGCAAAAAAGAAAAAAGTGAGGGGCGGTTTTACATCCCAAAGCAGCGTATAGGGCAGATAGCCGTCAACCCACGCCTGGCCAACCAGAATGAACGTGCTCTCATCCCGATCGATGTAATCTCTGAAAAAAAAGGGAAACCGAAGAAGGAAGGCAATCAGGAACAGCACCGCGTACACCAGGTGGCCAGGAGGCATACGGAGCAGTTTTGGAGGCAAGGCCTTCATGGAAGTCATAGACTATTCCGCATTATTTGTGATCTTTGCAAGATATGAAATCGAACGGGCAGAATCGTATCGCACCTGAAAAAAGTCTTGTGGAACGGGACAGGAAACATCTGTGGCACCCGCTCACCCAACACAAGCTACAGAGCGACCTTCTCGGAATAACCCGGGCTGAAGGCGCTATGATCTACGACGAAGCCGGGAAAGGGTATGTGGATGCCATCTCTTCCTGGTATACGTGTGTTTACGGCCATTGCCATCCCTATATACTGCAGAAGGTATCCGATCAGATGCGGCATTTGGACCAAGTGGTTTTCTCCGGTTTGACCCATGAACCGGCGGTGCGCCTCTCAGAGGAGCTCATTAAGATGCTCCCCGGGAATCAGAAGAAACTTTTTTTCTCGGATAATGGTTCCACGACCGTGGAAGTAGCTGTGAAAATGGCCTTGCAATACCACTTCAACCGGGATTCGCCGCGGAATGTAATCCTCGCCTTTGAAGACGGATTCCACGGCGACACTTTCGGTGCCATGTCCGTTTCCGGGCTGAGCGTGTACAATGGACCCTTTCGGGATTTTACCCTGGAGGTACAGCGAATACCAACCCCCTCAACCGCCAATCCTTCGACCATTCTCGCAGAACTCGATCAGTTGATTGAAAAAAAGCGCTTAGCCGCATTTATTTACGAACCCCTCATTCAAGGTGCGGCTGCAATGAAGATGCACCATGCCGAAGGACTGAGCATCCTATTACGCCGGCTCAGGGAGGCGGGGGTTTTGTTAATAGCCGACGAAGTGATGACCGGGTTCGGGAAGACTGGATCTTGTTTTGCCAGCGAACAGGTTGATGAAAAACCGGATATCATATGCCTTTCAAAGGCCCTCACTGCCGGTCTCCTGCCAATGGGAATCACCTCATGCACCCAGGAAATTTACGACGCCTTCTACAGCGATGACATAGCTAAAGGGTTTTTCCATGGACATACCTACACGGCAAACCCGTTGAGTTGTACGGCGGCCCTGGCCGCCCTGGAACTCTATCGCCAACCCGGTATTCAGGAGGGCATCGATTTTATTTCAAAAAGTCATTTGGAATTCGCGTCTCAGATTGCGCAGCGCCCCTCGGTGGCGGACGTTCGGTGCAAAGGGGTGGTATTCGCTATGGACCTTTCCCGGCAGCTACCGCGCTATGGCGCTATGCGAGATAAGTTGTATCACCACTTTTTAGAAAAGGGCGTCTATCTTCGGCCCCTTGGCAACACCATCTATTTTCTGCCTCCGTATATCATTGAACCGGAACAACTGGAAAGGGTCTATAGGGCGGCGGAATCCCTATTGGATGAATTGGATAAGCAGTCTTAAGTCGGGTATCCCCCTGATTGCATACGATGTTTATGTTTTTTCCGAATACGCCATAAATCGGCCCACAATTGGAAAAAATAGGTGAACCTGACCTTGGATTCCCCGCGGTCGATCCAGCGACGGATGGGAATTTCTTCCATGGATGCTACGCCTTTGTCCGGCCCGTGATGCGCGAGAAATCGGCTGATCAATTCCACGTCGAACAACCATCGAGAGCTCAGTGGTTCTGAGAAGAGGATCGGCACCAGGCTGGAGCGGAATACCTTGCAGCCGCACTGGGTATCGTATACCTTGATCCCGAGTATCTCTGAAATGATCGTGGCGATTACCCTGCCGATAAGAAATCGGCTGAAACGGCGTTCGATGTGGGATCCTACCCGCAGGATTCGGGATGCAAAAACAAATTCCTTTTGATTGAGCCGGTGCACCATGTCGCTGCATTCCTCCAAAGAACAAGCGAGGTCAGCATCCAGGTAGGCAAGGGCGTCCGAATTCCCGTCCGCATGGGAACGCAAGACACCGGTTCTTACGGAAGATGCTTTCCCCCGATTTTCGGGTTGGTCGATTACCACAACCTTTTCTTCAAATTCGGACTGCAGCTTAAGAAGCAAAGACAGCGTGTCGTCCGTGGATCCGTCATTTACAAAACAGATGCCCGTTTGGGAGCCACCAGCAAGGAATTCCCGGTACGATTCCAGGGGCAACCTGTCGAACTCGTTGTAGCAGGGAATGACGATAATCAGCGGGAATTTTTGCATAGACGCATAAATTGTCACGGGGCGATAAATGTACAAATTAACTGTAGGACGGCAGGAATCCACTCGCACATCAAAAAATATTAGCTTTGCGCAGTGATCGGTTAAAAAATATGGACATATCTCTTGTTTCCCTATCCTCGTTATCTGCTTTGGGGAGTCATCGGAAGGCTGCGGAAAATTACGCCAATGGACATGCGTATCTTACGGAGGTTCAGACGCATGCTGATTCCGTTTGGGCCGGTCGGATTCCTGCAGAGATGCGTGAAAAGGTCCTTTCGTCTATCGGAGAAGAATACCCCGGCCTGGATGAAACGGTTTACTTCGCGATTTGGTGTGCTCGTGAAGCGGTAGCCGCTGCCGGTTGGGAATCAACCGGCGATTTCGGGCTCAACCTGGGCTCCTCCCGGGGGGCCACGGGGCTTACGGAGACCTATCATCGGCAATTTCTTGAAAGCGGAAGCGTGGGCACCCTGGCGTCCCCGTCGACTACCTTGGGAAACATCGCTTCCTGGACGGCGCACGACCTGGGATGCCGCGGACCGGCACTGTCGCATTCCATTACGTGTTCCACGGTCATGCACGCAGTATTAAACGCCTGTGCCTGGCTGGAATCGGGCATGGTGAAACGATTTGTGGCGGGGGGAAGCGAAGCTCCTCTGACACCGTTCACTTTTGCGCAGATGCAGGCGCTGAAACTCTACACCCGGGAATCACTGCCCTACCCATCAAGGCCGTTGGACACGAAGAAAACCAACAATACGTTGGCTTTGGGAGAAGGAGCGGCCATGGCATGTCTTGTCAAGGGGCCCCATCCCAGGGCGCGCGCTTCGATTGCCGGTGTCGGTTTTGCTACCGAACCTATGAAACACGGCGCATCACTTTCTGCTCGGGCGGACTGTTTGAAAAGCTCGATGAAAATGGCGCTTAAAGGAAATGATCCCAGGAAAGTAGACGCTGTTATCCTGCATGCTCCGGGTACGCTCAAAGGCGATCACGCGGAGGTCCAGGCGGTAAAAGATATATTCGGGGAAGCCGATCCGCAATTGATCAGTAACAAATGGAAAATTGGGCACACCCTGGGGGTATCCGGAATGCTAAGTATGGAGCTGGCGTTACTTTTACTTGAAGGAAAGAGCTATACACCCCCGGGATACCTTTCCGACGATACCAGACCGGCCTATCGGCAAATCCTGGTAAATTCCGTTGGCTTTGGCGGAAACGCAGTTAGTTTACTGCTTACGAAGTAAGAAAAAACGAAAAAAAGTAAGAAAATATTTATTCTATTGGTTGAAACACAAAATAATCAACCAGTATGAAAAATCTAAAATTGCTGCACGTAATTGTTTGGGCGTGTCCGGTAACTGCTTTCCAACGGGAATCAACAATCCCAATGACAAGCCTTCCAGTTTCCAGGCTAATGTGAACATTTCATACGTGCAAATATATGAGCACAGCAATTATGGCGGAAGAAGTAAGATTTTTTACAGGAGTCAGGCCGGATCTTACGGAGGGGTAGTTTTTACATAGACAATAACACAAACTGGATGGTTGTCGGTCGATTAAAGGATTGGGACATGGCATTCCTGAACACATGGGATGACGATGTTAGTTCCATCCGCCTTGGAAGTGCCAATTAATTTTTACCAGGAATCCAAGAGCCCCAACCCTCTGGTTGGGGTTTTTTTTTGAATTTGATGGAATACCCTATTTTTGAATCACCAAGCAAAAGACCTATGAGCGCCATACGACACGACTGGACCCGCGAGGAAGTCCTGGAAATCTATAACCGACCCGTCATGGAGTTGCTCTACCAGGCAGCCGGGGTACACCGGCAACACCACGACCCAAACACCGTCCAGGTTTCCACCCTCCTATCCATCAAAACGGGCGGGTGCCCGGAAGATTGCGGATACTGTCCGCAGGCGGCCCGCTACCACACGGATATCGAGGGGAACGACCTGATGACCGTAAGCCAGGTGAAGGCGCAGGCGCTTCGGGCCAAGGCATCCGGGAGCTCCCGGGTTTGCATGGGGGCGGCCTGGAGGAACGTGAAGGACGGCCCGGAATTCGAAAGCGTCCTGGAAATGGTGCGTACCATCAACAAACTGGACATGGAGGTTTGCTGTACGCTGGGCATGATAACCGAAAACCAGGCGCAGCGGCTGGCCGAGGCCGGCCTGTACGCCTATAACCACAACCTGGATACTTCCGAGGACTACTACAAGGACGTGATTTCCACGCGTGCCTTCGAGGACCGCCTGGAAACCATCGGAAATGTGCGGAAGACCAATGTGACCGTTTGCAGCGGGGGGATTATCGGCATGGGGGAAAGCCCGGAAGACCGGGCCGGGATGCTTGTAGCCCTCTCTACCCTGAGCCCCCAGCCGGAATCCGTGCCCATCAATGCCCTGGTAGCCGTACCCGGAACGCCTATGGAGGATATGGAGCCGGTGTCCATCTGGGAAATGGTGCGAATGGTGGCTACCACGCGCATCGTCATGCCGGAGACCCAGGTCCGCCTGTCGGCCGGCCGCACCCAGATGAGCCAGGAAGGCCAGGCGCTGTGTTTTTTCGCCGGGGCCAACAGTATCTTTGCCGGCGACAAATTGCTGACCACCCCGAACCCGGATGTGGCCGAGGATATGGAACTCTTCCGGCAGCTGGGACTGCAGCCCCAGAAGCCCTTTGTCAAAAAAGCGCAGCCCCAAACCGTTGAGGCAGCCGAATCCCAGCTCACCCCTTTAGGCGAGAAACCCCGGTGGAGTCGGCCGGGCCATGCCATCCCGCGGAATGAAGCGGCCCGATCGGCCGGGAAATCCTGAGGATTTGTAACTTTATTGGTTAAAATGCGAGAAAGGTGTACCTGAAGGACGTACAGCGTGTTGCTTCCATTTCCAGGGAAGCATTCCTCAGTGATTTTTTCAAAACCCAGACCCCGGTGGTGATTGAGAAAGCCATTGAAGGTTGGCCCGCCTATAAGAAATGGAACCTCGACTATATCCGGGAAGTCGCCGGGGACTGCATCGTACCCCTTTACGACGATCGGCCGGTAGACTACCGGGACGGCTTCAATGAGCCCCACGCCAGTATGCGGATGGCCGATTACATCGACCTGCTCCGGAGCGAACCCACCCGATACCGCATCTTTCTATGGAATATCCTCAAGGAAGTCCCCCAATTGCAGGAGGATTTCGATTACCCGGACTTTGGCCTGCGGCTGATGAAAAGTTTGCCCATGTTGTTTTTCGGGGGGCGGGATTCCTATACGTTTATGCACTACGACATCGACCTGGCGAATATCTTCCACTTCCATTTCGAAGGACGGAAGGAATGCATCCTGTTTTCACAGACCGAGAATAAATACCTCTACAAGGTACCCCATTCGCTCATCACGCACGAACGCATCGATTTCTCGGCCCCGGATTTAACCCAATGGCCGGCTTTGAGGTATGTCAGCGGCTTCCGGGCCGAGCTCGCCCATGGGGAAGTCCTGTACATCCCCGAGGGATTCTGGCACTATATGCGCTATATCACCCCCGGGTTTTCGATGAGCCTGCGGGCCATTGCCCGGAACCCGAAGAACCTGAGCAAAGCCCTGTACAACATCTTTATCATGCGGCATTACGACAACGTCATGCGGCGGATCCGGGGTCAGCAGTGGATCGACCTGAAAAACGAAAAGGCCATCACCCGCACCCACAAGCACCTGGAGGGGCGATAGCCTGCAGGCAGCCGCTCCCCATACCGGTACGGGGAAGGTCGAACAACCCGGTTGCCACCGTATCGGGACCCGGGTCTGAGAATCAATCCGGGAACTCCAGGCCCCCGAGGTATTCGTAGATTCTTTCGTTTTCCCAGCCCCGGTAATACAGGTAACTGTGCAGCTTCTGCCTGATTTCCGCGGCCGGCTTTCCGCGAAGGGATTCACGCCGTTTATCCGCGAGTTTTTCGAACTGCTCCCGGTACGCCTCTTCGGGGATAGACCCGAGGGCCTTGCGCACCAGGTAATCGGAGATGCCCCGCATCCTGAGTTCCCGCCCGATCCGGTTGCGCCCCCAGGACTTCTGCCGGAATTTCCCGCGGGCGAATTCCAGGGCAAAGCGCTCCTCGTTCAGAAAATTCCCCTCGATCAGGTGGACGACGATCTGGTCGATCGCCTCGGGGATCATCCGCATGCCCTGCAGTTTTCGGACCACCTCCTGGTGGCACCGCTCCTGGTAGGCACAATAGCGTTCCATACGCCGGGTGGCATCTTCGACCGTGTAGTTTTTCCTTCCGAATGGTGCCATGTTCAGTTCCGGGGATAGGTGATGGTTAATTCCCTGTCCGAACCCCGTACAACGGCCGTGCCGTCCGGGTTGGGGAGAAGTTGCCCCCCTTCGGTCCGGGCCCGCCGGGCTTGTTGCACATCCAGAGGGATTTCCAGGTCCCAATCGCCCTTCTGAACCACCCGGAGGGTTATCGTCTGCCTTTCGTCTTCTCCGTAGTAGACCGAAAGCGTGTTCCCGCCGATGGATACATTTTCCAGGGAGGCAACATCCCAGTCCTCAGGCATCAGGGGGTCGATCCGGATCAACCGGTCCGACGCCCGGGGGGAGATACCGAAAAACTGCTCCACGATGGGCACGGCAAAGGCATAGATATTCCACGCCTGTGCAATCATCCCGTAATCCGGAGATACTTCATACATACTGCCTGGCAGAGCATAGCTGAAACTGCGCGTCATCCTCCTGAGGTAATCGAGCGCCTGGTCCGGGCGGCCATAATTGTTCTCGGCTACGGCCTGAACCCCCGTAGGGAGCGTCATGACCGCCCCGGTATAGGAAAAGGCCGAACTGCCCTTGAACGAGCCGCTATCGCTCCCTGCAGATTCATCCCGGTCGATCCCCGTGACAAAAACGCCGAAGGGATTTGTGAATTTGCGGGCGGTTTCGAGCGCGGTGTAGGCCTTGGCCGAATCCGCAATCCCCATTTCCATGGGCGTATTCACCACCCAGTTATGGTGGAGTACAAAGGGTCGGACCCCCGGTTGCGGGTTGCGCAGGAGCGCGTTGCGGGTCGTTTCCAACTCCGCAACAGCCCAGGGCTTGTCCAGGGTGTCTGCCCGGACAATGGCATCCTCGATGAGCCGTAATGCCTGCTGGTCCGTCCCGCGGAAGTCGGCAAAAGAGCCGTAGCGCTCCGACCAAAATTCCGAATTGATCCGGGCTTTCAGTTCGCTGGCCAGGGCAGCGTACTGGCGGGAAAGATCTTCTTCTCCGAGTTCGGCTGCAATCCGGGAAGCATGGTCAAACCCGGCCTGCGTATAGGAGGCCACATCGATCATTTCGCTATCCAGCCCATGGATTTCCATCATCCCGAAACCGTCGGGGAAACCATTGCCATCCCCGTCGTTTTCCCGCATCAGCCAGTCCAGGCCGTCCCGGATAGTCTGGAAATACCGCCTGAGGAAATCCCGGTCGCCGCTCCATCGGTAAATATGCCAGATCAGGGAGGCGAACTGGGGCGTTTCATTGATGTTTCCCGGGTTGAAAACAGCCCCGTTGGTGGACATCTCGTGGATGATGCGGCCGTTGCCGTTCACGGCCCGGGATACGCTGTCGATCAGGCGGATGGTCTGGAAGACCACTTCTTGCTGGCCGACTGCCATATACCCCCTCAGGGCGTATTCGCTGTCCACCCCGAACCACCAGGGGTAATCGGGGATCCCGGCCGTAACCCCCGTACCGATCCCCGGTACCTCCTGGATCATCCAGTCCGAGTTGTACTTCAACCATTCAAAAGCCTGTTGGAGGGCGGTATCCGGGACGGTTAGTTTGCTGCGCCCGGCCAGTTCCGCATACCGGTCCCTTTTGCTTTTCAGCAGGGAGGACGCCTCTTCGAGAATGCTTTGCTGTACCTGCCTGGCCGCGGCCTCCGTCGATGTAGAACCCCCTACGGCCATTCGGATGCGCTCCGTTTCACCCGGCCGGATTTTCAGGGAAAACCGATACCCTGCTGCAATTCCTTCCCCGCGTTGAATCGAATCGCGGTTTGCAGGCAGGATGCCGTCAGGGGCCCGGTTGGGCCCGAAGGCGACATACCAGGGCGATTGGCCATCCCGTGCCGTCCACGCGTTGATGCCGGAGTCGTAATAGGCGGAATCCCGCCCATCGGCCATCCCGGTTCGTTCCCCGAGCCAGGTAGGGCGCAGGTCGGTTTGCCCCAGGAAGCTGAATTCCACTGTAAGGGCCTCCTCCCCGGTGTTCTCAAATTCATATTCCAGGGCCACTCCGGGCAGGTGGTCGGGGACAAACTGCCAGCGGCTCATTCGGAGCGGCTGCCCGTCCCAGGACCAATGGTGGCTGTTGGCCATCGGGTAATTGACAAAGCGGGTGCTGTCGGCAGGCGGCAGGGGGTTGCCCCCAACCTCGATGGAGGTTTGGAAACCGTCCATCAGTTTGATGGGGTGCGCCCAGATACCCCCCATTTCCCCCGGGATATGCCAGCCGATTTCCGGGAAGCTCCCGTCCTGGTGCCCCACCATATAGGCGCGGTCGCCCGGGGTAACGTACGGACTGGCCAAATAGGCTGGTTTGCCGCTGATTGAGGGGCTCTCCCGAAGGAGTTCACTGAAGGACCCGGCGTGGCCCGGAACCTCCGGGGAGCAGCCCAGCAGGAGCGCCAGGCTGGTGAGCGGAATAAATGCAAATTTCAGTGTGTTCACGGCGGTGGGTTTTATCTAATAAAAATAGGCAATTCGCAAAATTCGCCGGGCAGGCCGAATGGGAATTGCAGTCCCGGCAACTTCTGCCTGCAGGGAGGTTACCCATTTATCGAGGCCCCGGTTTTTTCCCGGGGTTCCCGCCCGGACAAAAAAAAACAGCCGCTGTTGGGCGGCTGTTTGTCTATGCTTCCTGGGCTTCCTGCAGGGGAGCCCCGTCTTTGTCGGTAAATCGGTACTCCAGGTAGGAATAGGCATCCCTTGGCTGGATCTTGATCCACTTTTTAAATTCCAGAAACCACTTGGACCGGATGGAAGGAAATCCTTTGGTCAGATAGGCTGCTATAAAGGGGTGGGCATTCAGCGTGATTGCCTTTTCCCTGCCTTCGCCTTTCATGATGCGCTCCAGTTCGTCGCTGATCTTCTCGATCAGCACAATGGGCGCCTCCACTTCCTGTCCGTTGCCGCTGGGGTCCACCTCGGTGGTCTTGATGTTGACCTCCGGCCGGACTCGTTGGCGGGTAATCTGGACCAACCCAAATTTGCTGGGTGGCAGAATCTTGTGCTTGGCACGGTCGTCCTTCATTTCATCCCGCAGGTGGTTGTACAGTTTTTTGCGGTGGTCCGGGCGGACCATGTCGATGAAGTCGATCACAATGATCCCCCCCATATCGCGCAGCCGGAGCTGGCGGGCCACTTCCGCGGCCGCGATGAGGTTGACTTCAAGGGCAGTATCTTCCTGATTTTTCGCTTTGGTGGAGCGGTTGCCGCTGTTCACGTCAATGACGTGCAGGGCTTCCGTATGCTCGATGACCAGGTAGGCCCCCTTGCTCATGGACGCGGTGCGTCCGAAAGAGGTCTTTATCTGGCGTTCTATTCCGAACTTCTCGAATATAGGCACGTTGGAAGAGTACAACTTTACGATGGATTCTTTGTCAGGGGCGATTTCGTGCACGTAATCCTTGATCTGATTGAAAAGCGTTTCATCATCTACATGGATCCCGCTGAAGCTGTCGTTAAAGACATCCCGCAGGATCGATGAGGCCCGGTTGAGTTCCACCAGCACCTTGGACGGTGTAGACGCCCGATTGATTTTCTTGCACATCGATATCCATTTGGACATCAGATTCTCGAGATCCTTGTCCAGCTCCGCGACTTTTTTGCCTTCCGCAACGGTCCGGATGATGACGCCAAACCCCTTGGGCTTGATGCTCTTCACGAGCCTTTTTAGGCGGTCTTTTTCCTCCTTGCTGCCAATCTTCTGGGACACGGAAACCCGGTCCGAAAAGGGAACCAAAATCAGGTACCGTCCAGCTATGGAAAGTTCAGAGCTGATACGGGGACCCTTGGTAGAGATAGGCTCCTTGACGATTTGGACCAGCATGGTCTGATTCGGCTTGACTACATCTTTGATGCTGCCGTTCTTGTCGATATCTTTTTCGAATGAAAAGTTCTTAAGGGAAAAGTCTTTCAACCTGCCGGATCGGGCCAACTTCAGGAATTTCAGCATACTCTTTAGCTGAGGCCCCAGGTCGTGGTAGTGAAGGAATGCATCCTTCTCATACCCTACGTTTACAAAGGCTGCATTGAGCCCGGTAACCGGTTTCCGGATTTTGGCGAGCATGATGTCGCCCACGTTGAATTTATGATCGTCTTCGTCTTTGTGAAGCTCGATGAGTTTCCCATTCTTAAGCAAGGCAAAATCGACGGAATTGGAATTGGATCTTACGATTAATTCTCTGTTCACCTGATTCATTTTTTTTCCCCGTTCCTTCTAGGGAACAGGAAAGATTAAACAATACTAATTGCAGGTTATATCGTAAACCCGTCGAAATCCCGATAGGAATTTCTATGTCAAAGAACGTATCAAAACTGAAAAAGTAGTACTGAGACTACTTTTTCTTATGGCGGTTAGCTCTCCTGCGCTTTTTACGCTTGTGGGTTGCTACCTTATGTCTTTTTCTTTTTTTACCACTCGGCATAGCTACTTCTTAACGATTTTTATTTAACCTGCACGTTGCTCTTAACGCCTTCGACAAATACTTTTGCCGGTTTGAACGCCGGAATGTTGTGCGCAGGAATCTTGATGGTTGTATTTTTGGAGATATTCCGTCCGGTTTTTTCGGCCCGGGTCTTGATGATGAAACTTCCGAATCCTCTCAGATATACATTGTCTCCATTCTCCAGAGAAGATTTTACCGCCTCCATGAATTTTTCAACGGTTGCTTGTACATCTCCTTTTTCCATTCCCAGTTCCTCTGAGATTATTGATACGATATCCGCTTTGGTCATTTTGAAATAATTAACTGTAGGTTTTCAGGGTTGCAAATATATAAATATTATTGAATCTTTCGGCCAAGGAATATTTTTTAAGTACTTAATTCAGATACGCTTGCAAGCCAGCCTGAAGCACCCGAATTTCACATCTGCCATTTTGGAGTGGTACCGGATTCACCAACGGGACCTGCCCTGGAGGGGAAGCCGCGACCCGTATGCCGTCTGGCTTTCGGAAATCATCATGCAGCAGACCCGGGTGGCTCAGGGAACCCCGTATTACCGCCGTTTCCTGGAGCGGTTCCCGGAGGTTTCCGACCTGGCCACAGCCTCGGAAGAGGAGGTGCTCAAGCTCTGGCAGGGCCTCGGGTATTATTCCCGTGCCCGGAACCTGCATGCAGCCGCCCGGAAGGTGGCTTTTGAATGGGGCGGGAAGTTCCCCGTATCCTATAAGGGCCTGCTGGAGTTGCCGGGGGTGGGCCCCTACACTGCGGCGGCCATCGCATCCATCTGTTTTGATCTGCCCCACCCGGTGGTGGACGGGAATGTCTTTCGGGTCCTCAGCAGGTATTTTGATGTCGATATCCCAGTGGATACAGGCCCCGGCCGAAGGCATTTCGACCAGCTCGCCAGGGAAGTCATGGATCCGGGGCAAATTGGCCGGTACAACCAGGCGCTGATGGAATTCGGGGCGCTGCAATGCGTCCCGGCCAACCCGGATTGCGCGAGCTGTCCGCTCGTGCAGAGCTGCGGGGCCCACGCGGCGGGTACCATTGGCGAACGTCCTGTAAAGCAGGGGAAAACCCGGATCCGCAAACGGTATTTCCACTATGTGATGCCCATAGGCCCCGACTTGCAGACGCTCCTTATCAGGCGGGGCGGCCCGGGTATCTGGCAGGGGCTCTACGAATTCCCGCTTCTGGAACAGGAGGCAGACCCGACACCGGCGGAGATCGGGGCCCTGATCACCACCCACTGCGGGACCCGTACCACCATCGGTACAATTACCCGGTTCAACGATGCGCCGCGGGTCCATAAACTCTCCCACCAGCACCTGTACACCACTTTTTGGCTCGCCCGTGCAGAGGGCCTTCCGGAGGGCGCCCTGCCGCTTTCCGAGGCGGAAGAACTGCCGGTCCCGGTCCTGATTGCCGAATTTATGGATACCGTTAAAAATTCGTACTTTTGACCCAATAACAAGTCTATGAGCGGAACACTGAATAAAGTGATGCTGATCGGGCATCTGGGCGATGAGGTGAAGTTGCACTATTTTGAAGGAGGGAACTGCATTGGCCGGTTTCCCATCGCCACGAACGAATCCTATACGAACCGGCAGACCGGGGAGAAAGTCACCAATACGGAATGGCATAACATCGTGGTTCGCAACAAGGCTGCCGAGGTATGCGAGAAGTACCTGGGCAAAGGCGACCTGATTTATGTGGAAGGCCGGCTGAAGACCCGCCAGTGGCAGGGGGAAGACGGCAATACGCGGTATACCACCGAAATCCAGGCGACGGACTTCACCTTTCTGTCAAACCGTAACGACCCGTCGGGGAACCCGCAGGGCAACCCGCAGGCCCGGGAATCTTCGCCCGGGAGGACCCCGGAACCCAAGGGGAACGAACGCCCCGCCCCGGTGGATACCCCGGACGAGGAGGACGACCTTCCCTTTTAAATAAATAATCTTCGGCTATTGGACCCCGAACCCTTACCCTTGGCAATCTTCCAGATCGGCGCGGATGTACTGCTGATCTCCAAACTTGCCCTGCTGGTGGTCCTGCTTGGCTGCTCGGCACTGGTGTCGGGGGCGGAGGTGGCCTTTTTCGGGCTTAGCCAGACCGAACTGAACGCCTTCCGGGATTCCGGGAGTACCCCGGGGGGGATTGTCTACCGGCTGTTGCAGAAGCCCAAGAAACTGCTCGCAACCATCCTGATTGCCAACAACGCCATCAATATCGGGATTGTGCTGCTGCTTACCGATGTGGGGGAAACCCTTTTTGCCACGGTAGACCAGGTCTACCTGGGGGTGATATCCCTGCGTTTCGTCCTGGAAATCGTCCTGGCCACCTTCCTGATTTTGCTCTTCGGGGAAATCCTGCCCAAGATCTATGCGAACCGGAACCGGGAGGTGTTTGCCCTCCGCATGGCCTATCCCCTCAAGGCACTCGATTTCCTCTTTACCCCGCTCACTGCCCCCATGCGGGCAGGAACCATCCTGTTGTACCGCCGTTTGGGCAAGCAAAAGTCCAACCTGAGCGTGGACCACCTCTCACAGGCCCTGGAACTCACCTCCGAGGGGGATACCACCCGGGAAGAACAAAAGATTTTGCAGGGCATCGTCTCCTTCGGGAACACGGATACCAAGCAGGTAATGCGCCCGCGCATCGATATTTTCGCGCTCGACGAGGGGATGAAATTCCCGGAGGTACTCGAGGAAATCCGGAAGAACGGCTATTCCCGCATCCCGGTGTTTTCCGAAAACATGGACAACGTCCTGGGGGTGTTGTACGTAAAGGACCTCCTGCCGTACCTGGACCGGAAAACGTTTAACTGGATCACCCTGATCCGGGAACCTTTCTTTGTGCCCGAAAACAAGAAGCTCGACGACCTGCTCCTGGAATTCCAAAACAAAAAGAACCACCTGGCCGTGGTGGTGGATGAATTCGGGGGGACTTCCGGGATCGTGACCCTGGAGGATGTTATCGAGGAAATCGTCGGGGATATCAGCGACGAATTCGACGACGAAGACCTGATTTATTCCAAACTCGACGATAAAAACATCGTCTTTGAAGGGAAGACCAACCTGAAGGATTTTTACCGCGTCGCGCGGATTCCCGATACGGAACCTTTTGAACAGCGGAAAGGGGAGTCCGAAACCATTGCCGGGTTTGTCCTGGAAATTTCAGGGAACTTCCCGAAACGGGGCGAAACGGTCTTGTTCAACGAATACCGGTTCCTGGTAGAAAGCGTGGATAAAAAGCGACTGAAACAAATTAAAATAACTTTGCCGGATGATGCGTAGGATTTTTTTGCTTGCCGGGCTGATGCCGTTGATTTGGGGATGCGGGGAAGACCCCCTGCCGAAACCCCGGGCAATGCTGCGCCTGGAATACCCCCGGAAAGCCTACCGGGTACTGGAGTCCGACTGCCCGTTCCGGTTTGAATACAACCAGATGGCCTCCCGGGAATTCCGGGGAGACTGCGACCTCGTCCTGGACTACCCCGAGATGAAAGGGTCGGTGTTTATCTCCTACAAGGCCGTGGACGGAAACCTCAGGTCGCTGCTTTCCGATGCGCAGAAACTGTCCTACGAACACGTGGTCAAGGCGGACAACATCGTGGAACAGCCCTATATCAACCAGGAGGAAGCGGTATACGGGATGTTTTACGAAGTGCGCGGGGATGCCGCGTCCCAGTCCCAGTTTTACGTTACGGACAGCACGGACCACTTTGTAACGGGGTCCCTGTATTTTTACGCCAAACCGAACTACGACTCCATCTTGCCGGCCGCTGTCTACCTGCAGAACGATATCCGCCGGATTATGGAGAGCCTGCGGTGGAAGTAATCTTCCGGATCCATGACTGAAACCCCGCATACCCCAGAGGACCACTATACCCCGGAAAGCCTGAAGGAGGCACATGAGCTGATTGTGCCGTATATTCACAGGACCCCGGTAATGCAATCCCGGCAGCTCAATGAACTCGCCGGCGCGGAATTGTTTTTTAAGGCGGAAAATTTCCAGCGCGGGGGGTCCTACAAAATCCGCGGGGCAACCCATGCCCTGATCCGGCTGAGGCAGTCGCGGGACGCAGGCGGGGTGGTGACGCATTCTTCGGGGAATTTTGCCCAGGCGCTGTCCCTGGCAGCCCGGAGCCTCGGGATGCAGGCGCATATTGTGATGCCCGAAAATGCCCCGAAGGTCAAGCGCGAAGCCGTTTCCTCCTACGGGGGGCAGGTGGTGTTGTGTGCCCCAACCCTGGAGGCGCGTGAAGCCGAAGCGGCGCGTATTGAACGCGAGACCGGCGCGGCGTTTATCCACCCTTCCAACGACCCGATGGTTCTGCTGGGGCAGGGGACTGCCTGCTTGGAACTACTGGAAACGCACCCCGAATTGGACCGGGTAGTGGCCCCTGTGGGCGGGGGAGGCCTGTTGGCCGGCACCAGCCTGGCCTGTGCGTTTTTCGGCCGGGATTGTGAGCCGGTAGGGGCCGAGCCCCTGGCAGTTGACGATGCCTACCGCTCCCTGAAAAGCGGCCGAATCGAACAAAATGAATCTACCGATACCGTAGCCGACGGGCTCCGCACCGTACTGGGCAACCATACATTCCCGGTATTGCAGCGCTATGTACGCACGATTATCCGCGTGGAAGAAGATGAAATCATCCGGGCGATGCGCCTGGTCTGGGAGCGGATGAAGCTGGTCGTGGAGCCCTCGAGTGCAGTAGCCCTCGCGGCGGTCCTGCGAGATCCCGGCCTGTTCCGGGGCACCCGGACGGGGATTGTAATTTCGGGGGGGAACGTCGATCTGGACAACCTGCCGTTCAGCCGTTGATGCATGGGGACACCCCGCCCAGGGGGGTTGTGCCATAAGAAGCTAACCGGGTTTTCACAAGTGTTATTCCCGATCCGCGCCTTCCCGGGCTTCCTCAAGTACCTCCCGGGCCCGTTCGATACTGCCGAGTACCTGGTTGCGCATGGCCTCCACCTTTTCCTGTTCCTCCGCGAGCCACGCCTGTTTTTCCTCGCTGAGGGCTTTTCCCTTCATGATTTCCTCGTGGTCAAACCGGTTGCCAAAGCCCTGCATCCAGTCCATCATACTCTGGTGGGCTGCCTGGAGGTCCTGCATCGCAACTGCATACTGGCTGTCCGAACCCGTGCTGTCCGCCAGGGGTTTTAATTCGGCCACGAGGTTGGCGATGGTTTTCATTTCCGGCATCACCTCGTCGTGTACGGCGATTACCTCTTCCATCTGGCTGGGGGCGTCCTTGGCCTCCTGTTTTTTTTCGCCCTTGCATCCTGCAAGCAGCAGCATACCTGCCAACATCGCTCCCAGGACCGGCCGGCCGCCTATTAGATTCGTCATACTATCGGATTATACCTTCAAAAGTAGCAACTTTGCAGCAATTGGCTGAGAAATGAGCGAAACGCGACGCAGGTGGTTGTACCTGATGATCCTGGCAGTAATCTGGGGGAGTTCCTATATCCTGATCAAAAAGGCGTTGGCCGGGTTCAGCCCGCTCCAACTGGGGAGTGTCCGGATCGCAATGGCAGGCGGCATGTTGCTGCTGATCGGTCGTCGCTCCTTGCGCACCATCGGACGGCACCAATGGAAATGGGTGGCCCTGAGCGGCGTGGTCGGCAGCCTGGTGCCCATGTACCTGTTCGCCTTCGCGGAAACCGAGATATCGAGTTCGGTGGCGGCCGTCCTGAATTCGCTGGTGCCCCTCTTCACGCTTTTCGTAGGGTATTTTGCCTTCGGGATTGGTTTTAGCAGGAACCAGTTGCTGGGCGTTTTGGTGGGATTCGCAGGGGCCCTCCTGCTAATCGGGATCGGCTCCCTGGCCCATCCGGGGAGGAATTACTGGTATGCCGGCCTGGTAGTCCTGGCCTCGCTGGGATACGCCTGTAACGCCAATATCATCAAAAGCAAGCTGTCCGGCATAAGCCCCATGGGCATTGCGGTGGGTAATTTTGTTTGTATCCTGCCCGTGGCACTGGTCCTGACCGGCCTGTCCGGTGCCCTGAGCGAGCCGGTACGGGCATCGGCCGAATTCTGGCCTTCGGTGGGCTACCTGTTTTTGCTATGCGCTTTCGGGACCTGTATCGCCAAAGTCCTCTTCAACCACCTGATCCATATATCCACCCCCGTTTTCTCGGTATCCGTCACCTACCTGATCCCGGTGGTTGGCATCCTCTGGGGCCTGGCGGACGGGGAGGCCTTTGGGCTGAAACAGGTAGGCGCGGCGGGCCTGATCCTTTTGGGGGTCTACCTGGTAAACAAAAAAAAGCGCCTGCAGGTGCAGGCGCATAAAAATCGTTCGGGTTCCTAGGCCCATCCCGGGGTACAATCCGGGGTAACTGCCCCAGGTCCGCGGGTCAGTCAAAATCCGAATCCTGGACCTGGTAATTGACCACAGCTTCCAGCAAGGTAGTCTCCACCTGCTGGGGGCCCATCGCCTGGGATTTCATGGAGGGAAACAGGATTCCTTCCACCTCCTGGTAATCCGAGATCAGCGTTTCCTTGTTCTGGGTCTGTCCGTTCATGGAAAGGACGGATGCCTCCTTGACCTTCAGGCCGGTTTCCACATCGTAGAAATAACTGGTTTGTACGGCCTGTCCGGGGACGTCAATACGGTAGGCCGGCTTGCCGTCCACTTCCTCGGTCCCCGCCAGGCTGGCATCCGGGTTGGCCGAAACAGCCTGTTCCGGGAAAACCCCCACCACCTGCATCATATCCTGTTTCATCTGTTCGGGCAGGGGTACCTTGTTGCCCCCTTGTTTCATATAGAGTTCGTCCCCCTTGGCAACGACGCCCATCATGGCATTGTCGTTCATAAAGGTCGTCTGCGCAAAGCGGTCGGCTGTGCGGACTTCTTCGATGCGGATGGCCGAGCCCATGACATTCCCCTGGTAGACCAGCTTCAGGGATTCAATCCGGCCCACCGCTTCCCGGCCTCCGATTGCCTCGAAATACCGGTCGATGACGGATTGAACGGTAACGCCTTCCGGTACGGCAGCTTCGTAATCGGGCCGGTCTACCGGTTCCGCTTCCTTGTTGTAGTATTTCACCGGGATCTTCCGGCCTTCAAAAGTGACATTTTCGAGGTTTTCGAGCACTTCGCTTCCTTTTCCGGCCACCACCACCCGGGCATTGGACGGTTCAAAATATTTCCGGGCCGCCTGCTGCACGTCTTCCCGGGTGATTTTCCCCAGGCGCTCCAGGTAGGTCTTGTAGTAATCCGCGGGCAGGTTTTCGGTTTCGATGTTGAGGGCATACCGCGCCATGGTGGCGGGTTGTTCCAGGGCCAGGACGAAACTGCCGGTGTACTTGGCCTTGGCCACTTCCAACTCGCTCTCCGAAACGGGTTCCTCCCGGATCCTTTTGATCTCTTTGAGGATTTCCACCACCGAGCTGTCGGTTACCTGGTTCCGCACGCTGGCGGTGGCCCGGAACCGGGCCGGGCCGTACTTGTCGTTGTTGATCTGCGAATAGGAGCCATAAGTGTACCCCTTGTCTTCGCGGAGGTTCAGGAAGAGACGCGCTTCGCCCCCGCCTCCCAGGATACGGTTGGCCACCAGGGCAGCCAGGTAGTCCGGGTCGTTCATCTGCAGCTCCACGAGGTTCTGCACCGCGATCTCCGACTGCACGGCATTGGGCATATCGACAAAGTTGATTTGCGTGTACTGGGCGTCGGATGGCTCGGTGTAGGAGAAGGACGGGGGGGCTGCCTTGGTCCATGGGGTGAAATACTGATCCACCAGTTCGCGGACCTGGTCAAAGGACACATCCCCGATGACCACCAGGTAGGCGTTGGCCGGCACAAAGTAATTCCGGTAGAATTCCTGCACGTCGTACAGGCTTACATTATTGACGGTCTCCTCCGTGGTAAATTCCCCATAGGGGTGCTCCTTTCCGTAGGCCAGGGCGCGCTGCACCCGACCGGCTATCTGTCCCACGTCTTTCTCGCCGGCTTTCAGGGAGGTAAGCAGTTTGTCTTTCTCCTTCTGGAACTCTTCCTCGGTGAAATCCGGGTAGAGGGCTGCCTCGGACATCAACTCGAGTATGCGGGGGAAATACGTGCTCAGGGATTGCGCAAAAGCGCTCTGCGCCCCAAAGTTGATGGTTGCCCCGAGAAAGTCTACCTCCTCGTTGAATTCGTCCTTGGGAATGTTTTCGGACCCGTTGCCCATCAGACTGCCGACCAGGGAGGATACCCCGGCCTTCTCGCCTTCTTTTATCGGCGGGTTGTCCAGGAGCAACTGGATGGTTACCCGGGGGAGTTTGTGGTTTTCCACCACCAGGACTTTCAACCCGTTGCGCAACTCAAAACGCTGGGGGTCCTGCAGGTTGATTTCAGGTGCCGGGCCCGGCTCCGGCATCTGGGACCGGTCTGTCTGTCCGCGAAGCGCAATTGCGCCCAGGAACACAAAACAAAATATCAGATTCTTTTTCATGCTGTTAATTTTCGCTGGGGGGTTCGGGCAGGTAGTCGATTACCACCCGTTGATTCGGTTTCAGGTATTTTTGGGCCACCTCCCGGATTTCCTCCCGGGTGATGGATCGGTAGATCTCGATTTCCTTGTTGATGAGTTCCGTATCGCCGTAGAGCATGTAATTGGTGGCGAGGGAACCGGCAATCCCCTGGATGCTCGAATTGGAATTCACGTAGCGGTTCTCGAATTTGTTCTGCAGCTTCTGGTAATCCCGCTCGGTTATCAAATCGGTCCGAACAGCCGCAATTTCCTCTTCGATTTCCGTGACCAGGGTGTCCAGGGGCGTCTCCCCAACCGGGAGCGAGAAGACGATATACATGCCGTAATCCTCCTGCCCGATATTAAAGGCGCCTACCTGCAGAGCCTGTTTCTGGTCGTCTACGAGTTTCTTGTAAAGTTTCGAACTTTTCCCGTCGGAAAGATAGGAGGAAATCATGTCCAGTACATAGGCATCCCGTTGTTTAAAGCCCGGGGTCCGGTAAGCGACAATGGATGCGGGGATCTGGATGTTCTTGTCGTAGGCGGTACTCCGCACCTCCGAGGTAATCGGGTCTTCCACCGGGTAATCCCGTACAATCTGGTCCCCGCGGGGGATTTCCGAAAAATACTTGTCTACCAGCCGGCGCGTTTCCGCCATGTCGATATCCCCGGCTACCACCAGTACGGCGTTGTTAGGGACATAGTACTTTTCATTGTAGGCGATGACGTCCTCGAGGCTGGCCGCGTCCAGGTCTTCCATATACCCGATATTCGGGTCTTTGTAGGGGTGTTTCTCGAAGAGGTTTTTCCCGAGTACCGGAAGGATCTGACCGTAGGGGGAGTTGTCGTACCGGAGCCTGCGTTCTTCCTTCACCACTTCGATCTGGGTATCCAGGCCTTCCTGGTTGATAATCGGGTGGAGCATGCGTTCGGATTCCATCCACAACCCGAGTTCCAGGTTGTTCGATGGGAACACCTCGTAATAATAAGTGCGGTCCTGGGAGGTGTTTGCATTGTTCTGCCCGCCCCGGGAGGAGACGATTTCGAACCATTTACCCTTTTCGATGTTCTCGGTCCCTTCAAACAACAGGTGCTCAAAGAGATGTGCAAAGCCCGTCCGGCCTTCCGTCCGGTCTTTTCCTCCCACGTGGTACATCACCGAGGTCACGACCACGGGGGCCGTATTGTCCTGGTGGAGGATCACATGCAGGCCGTTGTCCAGGTCGTATTCCTCGTAGGCGACCTCCTGGGCCGCTGCGGGAAGCGCGCTGGCCAGGCACAGGATTGTCAGCAATAATTTTTTCATTGATGGTCTGGTATTAAATGTGAATCTGTAGGATGCCTCCCGGAGGATGCCTCCCGGAGGATGCCTCCCGGAGGATGCCACCCGGAAAGAAGCGATCGAGCTAAAATAACATGTTTCCCGGGAAAAGCAGAATTTTCGGTCTCTGGTTTACACTTTGTTAACCCCGGAAATCCCCGGACAACGTCAATCCCTGCCCAAATCGCTCGGAAATTTATACAATAGTATTATCTTTAAATACATCTAAAACCAGCAACGCACCATGACGAATTACGCGATACCCGTCCGGTTCGGGCTGGCAACCAGCGGTTGCCTGATTGCCTATTTCCTGATCCTTTCCCTGTTTGACATGCATACCAATGTATTTTACAGCTTGTTCAACGGGGTGATCACGGGGTTTGGCATCTACGAGGCAATCAAGGTGTTCCGGTTGCGCCTGGGCGCGGGCTTCGACTACAGCAAGGGCTTTACCGCCGGCATTGTCACGGGGTTTGTGGCAACGCTGATTTTTACGTTTTTCTTTGCATTCTACAGTACGGAAATCAGCCAGGACTTCCTGCAGAACCTGTCAACGGTCTTCTTTAAGGATTTCCAGAATTTTGAGGGGATCGTATTTTTTACCGTAGCCATTATGGGGTTTGCCACATCGGTGGTTCTGACGCTCACATTCATGCAGCTGTTCAAATCCTCTAATAACCTGAAAAAATCTTCCTAAAATCCTCCCGGACAGCTTGCCAGTTGTGAATTAAGCAGTATATTTGCACCCGCCTTAACCGGTTGCGGCATTCCGCGTCGGAATATGGCCATTCATTAAATTATTTAGTAACGTATTCACGCTATGTACGCAATTGTAGAGATAGCAGGGCAGCAATTTAAAGTTGCGAAAGACCAGAAGGTTTACGTGCACCGCCTGCGGGAAGAGGAAGGCCAGAAGGTTTCCTTTGACCAGGTCCTTTTGATCGGGGACGGTGACTCGGTAACCATTGGCGCCCCGGCTATAGACGGAGCCGCTGTTGAGGCCAAAGTCGTTAAACACCTGAAAGGGGACAAGGTTATTGTCTTCAAGAAAAAACGCCGGAAGGGGTATCGCAAGAAGAACGGCCACCGCCAGTATCTGACGGAACTGATGATCGAGGAGATCGTCGCCAAAGGAGCCAAAAAAGCAGCCCCGAAAAAGGAAAAACCGGCCAAATCCGAAGCGGCACCTGCCAAAAAATCGGAGCCGGCCAAGGATGCCAAAGCGGAATCCGCCAAGAAGGAGGCCCTGGCCAAAACGGCCCCCAAGGCGTCTGAGGACCTGAGCAGCAAAACCGTAGCGGAACTCCGCGAAATGGCCAAGGCACAGGAAATCACCGGTTACTCGTCCATGAAGAAGGCCGAGTTGATCGAAGCCCTGGGCGGGAAATAAATAATTGAAAACCGGGAAGCGTTTCCCAGAAAACTTATAGATCATGGCACACAAGAAAGGTGTAGGAAGTTCTAAGAACGGACGCGAATCGGAATCGAAACGCCTGGGCGTAAAGATATTCGGGGGCCAGAAAGCCGTAGCAGGCAACATCATTGTCCGCCAGCGCGGTACCCGGCACAACCCGGGGGATAACGTGTATGCGGGCAAGGATCATACGCTGCACGCCAAGGTAGACGGCATTGTCCGTTTCGACAAAAAGTCAGGAGGCAAATCCTTTGTTTCCATCGAGCCCAGCGAGGCCTAGAGGCCTGCGTTTGGATTACACATCGAACCCTGGACCGGGATCTTCCCGTTCCAGGGTTTTTTTATGTCCATATCCCGCGGCACCCGGTTAATTCAGCCCTTAAATTCTGCGATTCGGTTTTTTCTTCCGGGAGTAATGGATTAGTTTTTGTGGAAATCTAAAACCACAAGACATGAAAAAATCCATGATGGCCGTTGCCCTGGCCGCATCGCTGCTTTTCAGCAGCTGTCTGGGCTCCTTCAGCGCATTTAACAACCTCAAAGACTGGAACATGCAGGTATCCGACAGCAAGTTTGTCAACAACCTGGTGTTCTGGGGGCTGAACATCATCCCGGTATACGGGCTGTTTTTCCTGGGGGATACGTTGATTTTCAATGTTATTGAATTCTGGTCCGGGTCCAACCCAATAGCGATGCGCGATGGGGAATCGGAGGTGCAGATGGTGGAATACCAGGGGAACACCTACCAGCTTAAGGCCACCAAGAACAGGATGGCTGTCAAAGTCGTTGACGGCCCCAGGAAAGGCGGAAAAATTGAATTGTTCTACAAGCCGGACGAAAAGTCCTGGAACGCCATCCGCCCGAGCGGCGAGATTATCCCGCTTTCCCGAATGGAGGAAGGCTTTTATATCGTTTACATGCCGGACGGGAAGCAGCTGCGGATGAAGCGGGAAACCACCCGGGAAGAAGGCCTGGCGCTGATCCGGGAATACCGGGATTGCTATACGCTCGACGGTATGCTGGCCGAGGTGAAGTAATACCCGCTCCTGATTCAAAAAAACCCCGGCTGGATTCCAGCCGGGGTTTTTGAATTCAAATCTGTTGTTTTGGCGGCGAATGTGAAAAAGTGGATTCCCCAGTAAGGCAACAAGAGTTGCCCGGGAATCCCTTTCCCGCCTTCGAAGCCCGCCCTTCCGGGTTTAGTAGCGGTAGTATTCCGGTTTGAAAGGCCCTTTTACGGGAACGCCGATATAACTGGCCTGATCCGGGCGGAGTTCCGTGAGTTCGGCACCGAGCCGCGACAGGTGCAGGGCCGCCACCTTCTCGTCCAGGTGTTTGGGCAGCGTGTATACCTTGTTCTCGTAGCGGTCGTGGTGTTTCCAAAGCTCAATCTGCGCCAGGGTCTGGTTTGTGAAACTGTTGCTCATTACAAAGCTCGGATGGCCGGTGGCGCACCCCAGGTTCACCAGGCGGCCTTCCGCCAGAACGATGATGTCTTTCCCGTCCAGGGTGTACTTGTCTACCTGCGGCTTGATCTCGTCCCGGGTATGCCCGTAATGCGTATTGAGCCAGGCCATGTCGATTTCGTTGTCGAAGTGCCCGATGTTGCAGACGATGGCCTTGTCCTTCATAGCGGCAAAATGTTCTTCGCGGATGATGTCCCGGTTGCCTGTGGCGGTGATCAGGATGTCCATCTGGGAAACCACGGTTTCGAGTTTCTTGACTTCAAAACCGTCCATACAGGCCTGCAGGGCGCAGATCGGGTCGATTTCCGCTACGGTCACGATGGCCCCGGCCCCCCGAAAGGAGGCAGCTGTGCCCTTGCCCACGTCCCCGTAGCCCATAACGACTACGCGCTTCCCGGCAAGCATCGTGTCCGTCGCGCGCCGGATTGCATCCACGGCACTTTCCTTGCAACCGTATTTGTTGTCGAATTTCGATTTGGTAACTGAATCGTTGACGTTGATGGCCGGCATCGGCAGGGTTCCGTTCTTAAAGCGCTCGTACAACCGGTGGACGCCGGTGGTGGTTTCCTCGGACAGCCCGCGGATCCCACTGGTGAGTTCCGGGTACCGGTCCAGCACCATATTTGTGAGGTCGCCCCCGTCGTCCAGGATCATATTCAGCGGCTGGCGGTCTTCCCCGAAGAAGAGTGTTTGCTCAATGCACCAGTCGAATTCTTCTTCGCTCATCCCTTTCCAGGCATACACGGGGATGCCCGCTGCTGCGATGGCGGCGGCAGCGTGGTCCTGGGTGGAAAAGATGTTGCAGGAGCTCCAGGTTACCTCGGCCCCAAGTGCCACCAATGTTTCGATAAGGACGGCCGTCTGTATCGTCATGTGCAGGCAACCCGCAATCCGGGCGCCTTTCAGGGGCTGTTCCTTTCCGTATTCCTCCCGCAGGGCCATCAGGCCGGGCATTTCGGCCTCGGCGAGTTCTATTTCCTTACGTCCCCAGGCTGCCAGGGAAATGTCCTTTACCTTATAGGGGGTGTATTCAACCGCTTTCGTACTCATTGGAATTAAATTAGTAATTTGTCATTGGCCCCCGGCAAGGGGGGTAATTCTGTGCAAAGGTACGGATAAACTCTTATTTCCATGCCGTTATACAAATCGATAGAAGCCGATCCGGATATCCGCATCCACGTCTGGAAGGTTACGGAGCCCGAGCCGGAACTCGCCCGGGAAGTGACCCTGAACCCCCATTGCCAACAGCGGTACGACGGCATGCGGTCCGAGTTGCACCGCCGGGCCTTCCTCAGCATCCGGCACCTGATGGCCCGGGAAGGCTATAGGGATGCAGACCTGTTCTACGACGAATCCGGGAAACCCCACCTGCGGGACGGCACCCATATTTCCATCAGTCATTCGTTTGAATTCACCGGGATCGTGCTTTCCCGGAACAAAGAAGTGGGGATCGACATCGAGAAACAGCGCGAGAAGATCCTCCGGGTGGCCCACAGGTTCACCCCGCTGCGGGAATATCGGTCCCTGGCCAACGACGACGCGCTGATCCGGAAGCTCACGATGGTTTGGTGCGCCAAGGAATCTTTGTACAAGATCATGGCCATCCACGGGCTGAGCTTTCTGAACCATATCTGCATCGACGACTTTGCCATGGACAGCGGGAAGACCGGCGGATGGGTGGTGTATGAAAACCAAAAAGCTCATTTTGGGGTGGATTTCACGGAATTTGAAGGCTTTACCTGTGCCTATGCGGTCCGTCAGGATGCGTAAATGGCCGCACCGGTTGTATTATTGACCGAAACGGGACTACCTTTGGGGGGTAAACGCACCCCATGAAGATTTCCGTGGAATTAACGCTCAGTCCGCTTCAGGACAACTACGAACCCGAAATTATCCGGTTTATCAAAGCCCTCCGGGACTCCGGCCTGACCGTCCTGGAGAATCCGATGAGTACGCAGGTGTACGGCGAGTACGACCGCGTCATGGAAGTCCTCGGCAGGGAAATGCGAACCAGCTTGTCCGCCGTGGGGCAAGCCGTTTTCTTTATCAAGGTGGTTAAGACGGACCGCAGCCGGTATGAGCCCCATTTCTGATTTTTTCTTCGACCCGTACCGGGACCGGGAAACCTGGTTGATTGCCCTCGAGGCAATCGCATTCTTTTTCGGGATTGCCAGCGTGGTCTATGCAAAAAGGGAAAACATCTGGGTGTATCCCACGGGCCTCATCGCCACGGTCATCACCATGTATATTTTCCTCCGGGACGAATTGCTGGGGGATATGATGCTCAATGCGTATTACTCCATCATGAGCATTTACGGGTGGTGGAACTGGTCGCGGCGAAAGGACGACCGGAAGGTGGTGCGCATCTCCCGGACCGATACCAGGGATAAGGTCATCGGAGTGGCCCTGTTCCTGTTAACGGCGGGCTTCACTTACGCTGTTTACCGCATTTTCGGCACGGAAATCGGCTGGACAAACTATGTGGACATCGTTACCTCCGGCATCTTTTTTACGGCCATGTGGTACATGGCGACGAAAAAGATCGAAAACTGGACACTCTGGATTCTTGCGGACATCGTAACCGTGCCGCTATACGCCTATCGCGGCTGGGGGATGCTGTCCCTGCAATACCTCATATTCACTATCTTGGCCATCCAAGGCTATTGGGCATGGAAGAAGCACTTAGACAAGAACCGGCAGACGTCCTGAAAGTGGTGTTGTTCGGCCCGGAGTCGACTGGAAAAACCACCCTGGCCAGGGAGCTGGCCCGCCACTACGGGGAGCCCTGGGTACCCGAATTCGCCCGGGAGTACCTGCAGGAAAAATGGGACCGGGTACAGCAAACCTGTGCCCCTGAAGACCTCCTGCCCATTGCCCGGGGCCAGATGCGCCTGGAAAACATCGGGGCCCGGGAAGCCAGCCGGCTGCTTATATGCGATACGGATTTGCTGGAGACCAAGGTGTACTCGGAAACCTACTACGGCGGGGGGTGCGACCCGAAACTCCAGGCGGCGGCCCTGGCCAATGACTACGACCTGTACTTCCTTACAGATATCGATATCCCGTGGGAAGCGGACGATTTGCGCGATAAGCCCCACGAGCGGGCGGAAATGTTCCATTATTTCAAAACGGCCCTCCGGGAGAATAACCGCAGATTTGTTATCTTAAGCGGTGGCCGGGAGGCCCGCTTCGAAAAAGCGGTAAAACATATCGATCAATTGCTGAACACTATGAGCGAATTTACATCCAGCGACCTGGAATATATGGCAGAAAAGGGGATCGACCCCGAAAAGGCCAGAGCACAAATTGAAACATTTAAAGAGGGGATCCCCCCGGTTCGACTGAGTAAGGCAGCAGTCGTCGGGGAGGGTATCGTCCGGTTCTCCCAGGAGGATGAGTCGCGGCTCCGGGAGCTGTACCGCAACCGGGATGCGGATACGGAGGTGCTGAAGTTCATCCCTGCCTCCGGTGCCGCCTCGCGCATGTTCAAGGCACTGTTCAATTTCCTGGGCGATTTTGACCCGTCTGCCGACGACCTGGACGCCTACCTGGCCGAACCCGGTCACGGGGATATGCGAAAATTTGCCGAGAACCTGCATGACTTTCCGTTTTACGGATTAGTACAGTCGCGTATCCGGGGGAAGGCAACCGACAAGGCGGCCGAATTGTATGCATTTGTACAGGAACTCCTGTCTGAAGACGGCCTGAATTATGGGTTTTACCCGAAAGGCCTGTTGCCCTTCCACAATTACGACGGCAACCTGGCAACTCCGTTTGAGGAACACTTGTACGAGGGGGCGGCCTATGCGTGCACCGGGGAAACCGCAGTCCTGCACTTTACGATCTCCCCCCAGCACAGCGATTTGTTCAATCGGGAATTCGACGGTTTGCGCGACCGGGTGGGCGACCAGGTCCATTGTTCCTTTACGGTTGGGTATTCCTTCCAGAAACCTTCCACGGATACCATTGCGGTAACCCCGGAGAATACGCCGTTCCGGGATAGCGAAGGGAAGATCCTTTTCCGTCCCGGCGGGCACGGCGCGCTGATCGAAAACCTCAACGACCAGGAAGCCGACCTGATTTTTATCAAGAATATCGACAATGTGGTAGTGCGGCCGGAACTCGATACGATCACCCGGTGGAAGGAGGTCCTCGGGGGCTATTTGATCGAATTGCAGGAGCAGGCTTTCAGTTTCTACCGCATGCTCTCGGACGGCAGCCTGGATCACGACCTGCTCAACCGGATCAAAACCTTTTTGGAGGACCAGCTCAATGCCCGGTTTGGAGAGAGTTTTCAGGGTCTGAGCATCGAAGAGCAGGTGGCGGTCCTCCAGGACAAACTGGCCCGTCCCATCCGTGTTTGCGGCATGGTTAAAAACGAAGGGGAGCCCGGGGGCGGACCTTTCTGGATTACGGACGACAAGGGCCACGATTCCCTGCAGATCATCGAGTCTGCCCAGGTGGACATGTCGGACCCCGGGCAAAAATCGCTTTTTGAGGATTCCACGCATTTTAATCCGGTGGACCTCGTTTGCGGCGTGCGGAATGCGTATGGGGAAAAATACAACCTGTTGAATTTTGTAGACGAAAAACAGGGGTTCATCACCGGGAAGACTTCTGAGGGCCGGCCCCTGAAAGCCCTGGAACTCCCCGGACTCTGGAACGGGGGGATGGCCTATTGGAATACCGTATTTGCCGAGGTGCCGGTCAGCACATTCAACCCGGTTAAAACCGTAAACGATTTACTAAAGCCTGCACACCGCTCCTCCCGGAAGAAATAGTCGGTTGCAGTTCCGGGTAACGACCCCGCCATCCTCCCGGTTGGATACTTCCCGGCGGGTAAATTTTACACACTTCCCGTGTTTTTTACACAGAAAGACACACTGCGCCCTTTACGCAGAAAATTCCTATATACCTGAAAAACAGTGATATATGTGAATTATCCCGGTGCGCTGCCGCTATGGCACTGAATTTTCATTAAGTAAGGCAAGTCTAAACATTTAAAACACGATATATCATGAAAAAGTTAGTATTTGCCCTACTGTTTGTATTTGCAGGACTCGGAGTATATGCACAGGATTCCGACCTCGCACAAGCCGAAACCGAAGCTACTGAAGTAGCCGCAGAAGTCCAGGACGATTTTACTGAAATCGCCGTGGATGAATTGCCTGCAGCCGTTCAGGAAGCTGTTTCCACAAATTACCCGTCGGCCACAATCAGCAAGGCCTTCGTCAACGAATCTGAACAGTACAAGCTCGAAGTAGCCCTGGAAGACGGAACTACAGGAACCCTGTATGCCGACGCCGAGGGTAACTGGATTGACATGTAATCACTGACGTGTAAAAGTCGAGCTTGAGTTATTTGTTTTGTATCAAGTTGGTTTGGTTGAAGGGAGTCGCTGTTAGCGGCTCCTTTCTTTTTGTATAAAGTCCCCAAACTTTCCAATCGGGTGCGGAATTAACGTTTTCCTCACGTCGCCGCGCCGCTGTTTCCCGTATATAGGATACAGACCCAAACCGATATGCCAAAAATCCTGATTATTGAGGACGACGCAGCCTTTGGCCAGATGCTCTCTCGGTACCTGGAACGCAACGGATACCAGGTGCAGTGCTTTCCCGGGGCAGAGCCGGCAATGGAATCGCTGGATCGGGGAGGCGTGGATCTCCTGCTTACCGACCTCCGGCTCCCGGCCTCCGACGGGATCGAAATTATGGAGTCCGTGAAGAAAAAGCACCCGGAGACTGCGGTGATCATCATGACCGGGTACGCCGAGGTGGAAACCGCCGTCTCTTCGATGAAGAAAGGCGCCGCCGACTATATTTCCAAACCCTTTACCCCGGACCAGTTGCAGGTGGTCATCCAACAGGCCCTCGCCAAAAAGCGTCCGGCCGGCCGGAAACCAGGGGCGGGGGACCCGGAAACTTCCCGGGCCGAAGACAACCAGCCGTTGCCTTCCCTGCCCTCCGACAAATCGCCGGGTATCAGCGGGGTAAGCGAGGCGTCCAAAAAACTGGCGGGCCATATTGAACTGGTGGCCCCCACGGCCATGTCCGTACTCCTGACCGGGGAAAGCGGCACGGGCAAGGAGGTGGCCGCACGGAACATCCACCGCCAGAGCAAGAGGCGCAAGGGGCCATTTGTCGCCGTCGATTGCGGGGCCATCCCGGCCGATCTGGCGGCCAGCGAATTCTTCGGTCATATCAAGGGCAGTTTTACCGGGGCGGTGCAGGACAAATCCGGATACTTTGAGGCTGCCGAAGGGGGCACCCTGTTCCTGGACGAAGTCGGTAACCTGTCCTACGAGAACCAGGTCCAGCTCCTGCGGGCATTGCAGGAGCGAACCGTACGAAGGGTGGGCGGCAACCGGGAAATCCCGGTCGACGTCCGTATCGTTACCGCGACCAACGAAGACCTGGCCCGGGCCGTACGGGAAGGGGATTTCCGCGAAGACCTCTACCACCGCCTCAATGAGTTCAGCATTACCATTCCCGCCCTCAGGGACCGGCAGGCGGATATCCCCATTTTTGCCGAGTATTTCCTGGAGAAAGCGAACGACTACCTGGACCGCACCTGCCCGGGATATGAGCAGGACGTATTACAGCGGTTCTCTACCTATGCCTGGCCAGGCAACCTCAGAGAGTTCCGGAATGTCGTTACCCGCGCCGTCCTCCTCAGCGAGAACCGGCCGATAGGGATGGAGGTGCTGCCGGCTTCCATGCAGGGGGATACCGACCCGCCAGTTGCCGGGACGGGACTCGAACTCACACGGGAGGAATACGAGCGGAAGCGCATTCTAAGCGCACTCGAGCAAACCAACTACAACAAGACCCAGGCAGCCAAATTGCTTCAGATTACCCGGAAGACCCTGTACAATAAAATCAATCGGTATAAGCTGACGGTTCCCTGAGGTCCCGCCTGAGTTTTTCCAGGAGGGACCCGATCGTCGGATTGAGTTGATCCAGGGCCTGCGATGCCCGCGCCATATCCGGCGGGTCGGATTCCCCGGCAGCTTCGATTTCCGAGAGGCGGGATGCTGCCTGCTGCAAGCCGAGTTGCCGGAACATGGGCAGTACGCGATGGGCAATTCGCGACATTTCGACCGGGTCTTTCCGGTCCCGGGCCGCCTGCAATTCACCCATGCTTTTCCGGGTACTATGGTAAAACGTCTCCAGAACTCTCCGAAGCGCCCCGGGGTCCGGGCCCAGGAATTGTTCCAGGGAACGGGTGTCCAGATAGGTGCCGGGCTCCGGGGTGTTGGGCTCCGGGGTGTCCGGCTCCGGCCCGGAATCGGAAACCTCCGGCTTTACCTCCGCGCCAAGCCCCAGGCAGGCGGCAAATTCCCGCATCGAAAAAGGCTTGTGAAGCAAATCCGAAAAACCGGCTTCCACGGCAGTGTCCCGCTCCAGGTCGCGCCGGCCGCTCATGGCGATAACCGGTTGCCCCCGGTAGTGGTCAAAGGCACCATCCCGGAGCATTTTCAGGCCGCTGAAACCATCGGTTTCCGGCAATTCGATATCGGTTACGACCACATCGTAGGAGAGGGAAGCATCCCGGGGCAGGGAGGGGTAGCCATTTGCCGTCAGGCACCGGATGCCCAGGGTTTCGCAATAGGAGTCTAGCATGGCGCACAGGCTGGGGTCGTCGTCGATGACCAGGACGGATTGGTTCCCGGCGGGGAGCGGGGTTGTGCCATTGGCAGCCGCTTCCCGTTTTTTCCCAGGCGTGCCGGCAGCGCCGGGGTCCTCTTTTCCAGGCGCCATACGCAGTGTCACGGGGACCCGCAGGGTAAAGGTGCTTCCCCTGCCCCATGTACTCCGCGCCGTCAGGCTGCCCCCGAGCAATTCGCTGAGTTTCCGCGAGATCGTGAGGCCCAGGCCGTATCCCTTCTGCCCGGCACCGGCATCGGCTTCCGCCTGGGTAAATTCCTGAAAGATCGACTCGAGGTTTTCCTCCCGGATTCCCATCCCCGTATCGCTCACCCGGATTTCGAGCTCCCTGAGGCCTTCCCGACCCCCATTCCCCGAGGGGCGGAGGCGTCCCGAAACGGTGATGGTGCCCTCGCGGGTAAACTTATAGGCATTGCCCAGCAGGTTGCTGAGGATTTGCCGGACCCGGAACGAATCGCCCAGGCAGGGCGTATCGAGGACGCGCTCGAGGTCCAGTTCCAGGGCTACTCTCCCGGTGCGGTTGGCCGCCTCGATGCTGTGGCAGGTTTCCCGGATCAATTCGGCCGGGATAAAAGGCAGTTCTTCTGTTTTGAGTTGTCCGGCTTCCAGGCGCGAAAAATCGAGCAGGTCGTTGGCCAGGCGCTCCAGGTAGCGTGAAGCCGAATCCATGGCCGCTGTATAGGCAGCCTGCTTTTCACTCAGCTCGGTCTGCCCGAGCAATTCCCCGTATCCCTGGATGGTATTCAGGGGCGATCGCAGGTCGTGGCTCACCGAAGCGATCAGCCTTTCGCGGCTGCGGAGCAGGGATTCGCTGTATTGCTTCTCTTTTTCGAGTTTTCGCCGGTAGGTGGCGATCCTGTCGATATCCCGGTGGATGAAGAAAGCGAAGATGACCACGGCGACCAACCCGAGTAAGGCGGCACCTCCGGCCAGCCGGATCGTATCGCGAAGCGTTTCCCTCCGGCGAAGGGTTTCCCGTAGGGACTGGGCGCGGACCTCCTGCTCCAGGGACCCCAGCAGGCTCCGGATTTGCCCGGAAAGCTCCTGGTTGTTTGCGCGGACCTGCTCCAGGCGGGCCTGTCGGGATTGTTGATTCTGGCGCTGGCTGGCCCGGGCTTGTTCCAGGAGCCCCTTGGAAACCGAAAGGATGGAGTCCAGGTAGGCGGGGTCCGCATTCTTGTCGTTTAGCTGGGGAGCGTTCCGGCTGAGCAGGTCGGCGTATTCCCGGAGCGATTGCTGTACCTGGGGGCTCATGTCCTGGAAGCCGGGGAACAGGTTTTCGGCCTGGAAGCGGCCCAGGGATTCCTGTATTTTATTGAATTCGGCCAGGGCATCACCGATGGACAGGTCGGTCCGGGCTTCCTGCCTGCTGAGGTTGAGCAGCTGCCGGGTATTGCGAACCTGCTGTTCCAGGAGGCCCTGGATACTGTCCAGCCCCATGAATTCCTCCGGGAGGCGGCTCTCTTCCTTCAGGTCCTGGATTTGGGCCCGGATGGAATCCACGTTCCTGCTATAGGCCTCAAAATCTTCCTCCCGGGGTGCCAGCCGGCTGCCAATGGCGCTCTCCGCCTCGTAGATCCTGGAAATCAGCCCCCCGACCCGCACGAGGCGCATATCGGCTGCCTCAGGGGCGTCCTCCCGGAAGTAGATAGCCACTTCGTTGTAGATAGCATAGCCCGTGATTCCCGCCAGGACAATCAGGCTCAGGTAGCTCAACAGTAATTTCAGGGTAAACCGGCCTTCCCGCTTCATATAAATCGCTCGCTTCTAAAATATATACGGAGCGCAGGCCTATATCGATTAAAAGAGGCCAAAAGATTTTACAATTTTTCCCCTTCACCTTATATTTGCCCCGTCTCTCAAGGGGTGCTCCGCGCAAATTGCTTTAGTCCGCAACGGACGGGCAGCAAGCCGGGGCTGAGATTACACCCGCTGAACCTGGGCAGGTAATGCTGCCAAGGGACCGAGCGTAGAAATGCGGCGCTCAATAAATCACTATTAACCATAGAATAACAGCCCCTTTTATTCGTAAAAAACACTTTACGGATGAAATCTTTATTCACAACAGTAGCCTTGCTTGGGCTGGCTACGCAAATTTCCGCCCAGCAGATTCCCGCCGACACCACCCAAATGGATTCGATCCGCCTCGACGAGGTGCTGGTGGCGGCCGTACGCGCCACGCGGGAATCCCCGGTAACCTTCAGCAACCTGAATTCCGAACGGATCGAGACCCGCAACCTGGGCCAGGACATCCCGATCCTGATGAATTACCTGCCCTCGGTGGTGACCACCTCGGATGCAGGTGCAGGCGTGGGGTATACGGGGATCCGGGTTCGCGGCAGCGATGCCACCCGGGTGAACGTAACCATCAACGGGATCCCGTACAACGATTCGGAGTCCCATGGCACCTTCTGGGTGAATATGCCGGACTTTGCTTCATCGACCGAAAACCTGCAGTTGCAGCGCGGGGTGGGGACATCCACCAACGGGGCCGGGGCGTTCGGCGCCAGCCTGAATGTACTCACGGAAGCTGTCTCGGAGGATGCCTATGCCTCCCTGGCGGGTTCTGCCGGCAGTTTTAACACCCACAAGGCCACCCTGAAATTCAGTTCCGGCCTGCTTAAAGAACATTTTGAGGTGTCCGGGCGGTTGTCGCGGATAAGGTCCGACGGGTATATTGACCGGGCTTCCTCCGACCTGGATTCCTACTTCCTGCAGGGGGCCTACCTGGATGAAAATACGCTGGTGAAGGCACTGCTTTTCGGGGGGCATGAGATCACCTACCAGTCCTGGTACGGTTTCGACCCGGCTACCCTGGGGGCGATTGGCGTGGACAACGACCTGGAAAGCAACCGCACCTTCAATATCGCCGGGATCCAATTCGACGATTCGGGGAATTTCGAAGGCTTTTACGAGAACCAGGTGGACAACTACAAACAGGACCATTTCCAGCTCCACTGGAACGAGCGCTGGACCCGGGCGTTCCAGACGAACATCGCGCTCCACTATACCCGGGGCCGCGGATTCTTTGAGGAATACGTGGACGAATGGTATTACACGAATATCCTCTTTGCCCCCGATGCCTCGTATGCCTTCCTGGGGCTGGACAACCCGGTGATAGACGGGGAGGAGCAAACGACCACCGATTACATCCGGCGCCGCTGGCTGGACAACGATTTCCTGGGGACGGTGTTTTCGGCCATCCACAACAGCGGCCCCCTGGAACTGACCCTGGGCGGCGGGTGGAACACCTATCGGGGCGACCATTTCGGCGAACTTATCTGGGCCCGGTATTCGGGCAGTCTGGAACGGGGCGACCGGTACTACAACGACGACTCCCGCAAGGATGATTTCAACGTGTTTGCCAAGGCCAACTTCACCGCCGGGGATCACTGGCGGTTTTTTGCCGATATGCAGTACCGGAGCGTGGCCTACGAGGCCAACGGGGCCGATACGGGCCTGGTTGACGACACCTTTGGGTTTTTCAACCCGAAGCTGGGGCTTACCTACCAGATCCGGCCGGGCAGCAGCCTGTACTTTTCCTATGCCGTGGCCAACCGGGAGCCCAACCGGAACGATTACGAAGGGGGCAACCCGCGGCCCGAACGCCTGCACGACCTGGAATTGGGTTGGCGGAGCCTGGGGGAGCAGCTGACCCTGAACGCGAACCTGTATTATATGCGGTACAAGGACCAACTGGTCCTTACCGGCCAGTTGAACGACGTGGGGGCGCCGCTCCGGGCCAACGTGGGGGACAGCTACCGCACCGGGCTGGAAATCGATGCCGACCTGCGCATCTCGCCCCGGCTTCGCTGGCAACCGAACATCGCGTTGAGCATCAACCGGAATGTGGACTATTTCTTTCGCCGGGACGGGGAACTCACCTCCCTGGGGGACACGGAAATTGCCTATTCGCCGGGCGTCGTAGCCGGCAGCCGACTGGTCTGGTCACCGGCAGAAGACCTGCAGCTCGGGGTACTCACCAAATATGTGGGCGATCAGTACATGAGCAATATCGAAGCGGAAGGATCCCGGCTGGAAGCCTATTCGCAAACCGATTTGAATGTGCAGTACCGCATCCCCGCCTCCGGGGGCTTTCCGGAGATAACCCTGACAGGCCTGGTGAATAATCTGTTCGATGCGAAATTCAGTTCCAACGGGTATTTCTATACCTATGATGACGATTTCTCGAACCCCGGGGTGGTTACCACCATCGAAGGGGCAGGGTACTACCCGCAGGCGGGAATCCATTTCCTGGCTGGGGCCCGGGTGCGATTTTAAGGGTACAGGCCTATGGGGCGCCCGGATGGAACCGATTGAAAGAACCCGGGCGCCAATCGCATTTTTAACGCGGGGCAGCCGTACGGCGCATCGGGAAATTCCATAGCTTTCCCAAGGGTAATTAATGGGTGCCGCCATGGAGCCTTCCTTCGATTCGCGCTATCGGAAAAACCTCGTACAGGTGCCGGAAATTATCCGGGAGGCATCGGGTATCCGCATTTTTGGCCAGTTGCTCAAATCGTTCCTCTTCAGTACGGATGTGGCGCTGATCCGCAATACAAATGCCAACGCCATCATCGCGGTTTACCCGTTTACGGCCCAACCCGCCATATCCCATGCCCTGATTTCCGCTGCCGATATGCGCCTCGTGCGGGTCGGGGGGCTGATTTCCAGGATCTACGAGGCGGAGAGCGCCATTGGCAGCCGGCTGGCACCC
>Ga0114903_1000115_pt1 | contig 56233 bp, 55 predicted proteins | sample MalvirDeepMed_s2_FD_87289 | JGI IMG/M metagenome (GOLD analysis project Ga0114903, IMG submission 87289) | Marine viral communities from the Global Malaspina Expedition - Malaspina viral metaG DeepMed_s2 | ecosystem: Environmental > Aquatic > Marine > Oceanic | place: Mediterranean Sea...
ACCTATGTCGTGAGACGGGGCTTTGCAAGGCGACAAACCGGCCCCGCCGATCGACGATCGAAGCTGCCGCCACCCCCGCCCTACACCTCCCGGCAAAGATGTTGCATAAGGCAGGCGCGACTCATTCCAAGGATCCGCCCCATGCACGACCTCCGCGCCCTTCGTGACGACCCCGCCGCCTTCGACGCCGCCCTGACCCGCCGCGGGGGCGAGCAGGTCTCTGCACAGGTCCTGAAGCTCGACGAGGACCGCCGCGCCGCGATCCATGCCGCCGAGACCGCGCAAGCCGACCAGAAGCGCGCTGCCAAGGACGTGGGCGCGGCGAAGGCCAGCGGCGACGAGGCCGAATTCGACCGCCTGCGCGCCATGGTCGCCGAGAAGAAGGCCGAGGTGACCGAGATGCAGGCCCGCGCCAAGGCGCTGGACGAAGAGCTGACCGCCCTGCTCCTGGGCCTGCCCAACCTGCCCTACGCCGACGTGCCTGACGGTGCGGATGAGTCGGACAATGTCGAGATCAGGCGCTGGGGCACGCCACGCACATTCGACTTCACCCCGAAGGAGCATTACGAGATCGCGGGCGTGATCCCCGGCATGGATTTCGAAACCGCCGCTAAGCTCTCGGGCAGCCGCTTCATGCTGCTCTCGGGCGGGGTGGCGCGGCTGCACCGGGCGCTGGCGCAGTTCATGCTCGACACCCATGTGGAACAGCACGGGCTGGCCGAGACCTGGACGCCGGTGCTGGTGCGCGACGAGATGATGCTGGGCACCGGGCAGTTGCCCAAGTTCGGCGAGGACAGCTACCGCACCACCAACGGCTGGTGGCTGGTCCCCACCGCCGAGGTGACGCTGACCAACATCGTCAACGGGCTGACGGTCGACGAAGGCTACCTGCCCCGCCGTTACGTCGCCCACACCCAGTGCTTCCGCTCGGAAGCGGGCAGCGCCGGGCGCGACACCGCGGGCATGTTGCGCCAGCACCAGTTCGAGAAGGTCGAGATGGTCTCGGTCACCCATCCGGAGAAATCTGAAGAGGAACACGCCCGCATGACGGCTTGCGCCGAGGCCATCCTCGAAGCGCTGGAGCTGCCCTACCGGACGGTCGTGCTCTGCACCGGCGACATGGGCTTCGGCGCGCGGCGGACCCATGACATCGAGGTCTGGCTGCCCGGGCAGAACACCTACCGCGAGATCAGCTCGGTCTCGACCTGCGGCGATTTCCAGGCCCGGCGGATGAACGCAAGGTTCAAGCCCGCGGACGGCGGAAAGCCGGCATTCCTGCACACGCTGAACGGCTCCGGCCTCGCCGTCGGGCGCGCGTTGATCGCGGTACTCGAAAATGGCCAGCAGGCGGATGGATCCGTGACGCTTCCAGAGGCGTTGCATCCGTGGCTGCGCGGCAAGACCGTGCTGACGGCCACAGGGGAGCTTGCCTGACGATGACCCGCATCTGGTCGATCCTGACGCTGATCGCGGCGCTGGCCTTCGCCGCGTCGCCCTGGCTGGCGCCCGGCTTCAACGGCTTTTCGCCGGACCAGTTCCCGGTGCCGCAGGACGACCCTCCGGTACAGCCCGCGGGCTATGCCTTCGCGATCTGGGGTCTGATCTACGTCTGGCTGATCGCCGGCGCGGCCTACGGCGCGGTCAAGCGCGGTGACGACCCCGACTGGGCCGAGATGCGCCCGCCTCTGGTCCTGAGCCTCGCGCTCGGTGCGGTCTGGCTGCCGCTGGCGCAGGTTTCGGTGCTTGGCGCGACGGTGCTGATCTGGATCATGCTGGCCACGGCGCTGCGGTCTCTCTTCCGCGTCGGCGACACCGACCGGGCGTGGCAGCAGGCGCCGGTGGCGGTCTACGCCGGCTGGCTCACCGCCGCCAGCAGCGTCTCGGTCGGTCTGGTGCTGGCGGGCTACGGCCTGCTGCCCGAGACGCCCGCCGCATTGCTGGCGCTGTGCCTCGGTCTCGCCATCGCGCTCACGGTGCAGTACCGCCTGCACCGCGCGCCGGAATACGGCATCACGGTGATCTGGGCACTGGTGGGCATCATCGTGGCCAACACCGCCCCGCTTAACATTGCCGTCGTCGGCCTGTCGATCATCGGCATCCTCGCGATCCTGGCGCTGCGCGGCACCGACACGGAATAGCGCACCCTTGGGCTACGCCGCCCCCCACAGGTCACGCCGGTCCGCCGCGGTCCGTCCCGAAACCTCAGGGACTCAAAGCGCAGCCCCCGCCACCCCGATCCCTCTTCATCTTGCCAAATAAATCTCCGGGGAGCGCGAGGGGCTGGCCCCTCGCTCCCGCCCTCACCACGGGCAATGAGGTCAGCCCTTGCGCGGCCCCTTCCCAAGGTGTTTTGTCAGCGCCCCGGCGTTGACCTTGCGCTTTCCCTTGTAGGGGTTCTTGTCGGACTGGCCGCGCATGTGCAGCCGGATCGGCGTGCCGGGCATGTCAAAATCGTCGCGCAAGCCGTTGACAAGATAGCGCGAATAGCTGTCGGGCATCTTGTCGGGATGCGAACACATCACCACGAATCCCGGGGGCCGGGTCTTGGCCTGGGTCATGTAGCGCAGCTTGATCCGGCGGCCCTGCGGCGCGGGCGGCGGGTGCTGTTCCAGCATGCCCGCCAGCCAGCGGTTGAGCTGCGCGGTGCTGACGCGCCGGTTCCAGACCCGGTGCGCCTTCATGATCGCCGCGTGCAGGCGGTCGAGCCCACGCCCGGTCTTGGCCGAGACCGTCACCAGCGGCGCGCCGCGCAGCTGCGGCAGCAACCGGGTGAACTCCTCGCGCAGCATCTTCAGCTTGCCCTGCCGGTCTTCCTCGATGTCCCACTTGTTGACCGCGACCACCACCGCACGGCCCTCGCGCTCGGCCAGGTCGGCGATGCGCAGGTCCTGCTGTTCGAACGGGATCGCGGCGTCCAGCAGAACCACCACCACTTCGGCGAACTTGACTGCGCGCAACCCGTCCGAGACCGACATTTTCTCGAGTTTTTCCTGCACCTTGGCCTTCTTGCGCATGCCCGCCGTGTCGAAGATGCGCATCGGCACGCCATCCCAGTCGCGGCGGACGGAGATGGCGTCGCGGGTGATCCCGGCCTCGGGACCGGTCAGCAGACGCTCTTCACCGAGAATCTGGTTGATCAAAGTGGATTTTCCGGCATTGGGGCGGCCTACCACGGCGATCTGCAGGGGCTTGGCGTCGGTGATCGGGCGCGGCGCGTCCTCGTCCTCTTCGCCCACATCCACGTCGAGTTCCGGCGCCTCGTTCTCGGCCTCCTTCGCCTTTTCCTCGAAGGCATCGGCGAGCGGCATCAATTGCGAATAGAGGTCGTTCAGCCCCTCTCCGTGCTCCGCCGAGAGCCGCACCGGCTCACCGAGCCCCAGCCCGTAGGCTTCGAGCACACCGGCATCGGCGGCCGAACCTTCGCCCTTGTTGGCGGCGAGGATCACGTGTTTCGACCGTTTGCGCAGGATCTCGGCAAAGACCTCGTCGGTGGGCGTGATCCCCACCCGCGCGTCGATCATGAAGAGGCAGACGTCGGCCATGTCCACGGCCCGTTCGGTCAGCTTGCGCATCCGGCCCTGCAGCGACTCGTCCGTGGCCTCTTCCAGCCCTGCCGTGTCGATGACGGTAAAGCGCAGATCGCCCAGCCGCGCCGCGCCCTCGCGCAGGTCGCGCGTGACGCCGGGCTGGTCGTCGACCAGCGCCAGGCGCTTGCCCACAAGGCGGTTGAACAGCGTGGATTTGCCCACGTTGGGGCGGCCCACGATGGCGAGGGTAAAGCTCATCAGACGACTCCGGCTGGTGTCAAGCCGCCCGCCTAGCGCATTTTGGCCTCAACGGAAAGCGAGGAGTTCGCCGCGCGTATTGACCACGTAAAGCACGCCGCCCGCCACCACCGGCCGTGTCGTCGCGCCATTGGCCAGCGGTGCCGTGCCCACCAGCCGCCCGTCGGCGGGATCGAAGGCGCGCAGCGCGCCGTCGGATCCGGCGACGATCAGCCGGCCACCGGCCAGGATCGGCCCGTGCATGGCGTAGAAGCTGTCGCGGCGGCGTTGCGGATTGCGTGTCGGCTCGTAGCCCGGCAGGTCCACCGCCCAGACCTGGCTGCCATCGGTGGCATCGAGCCGGATCAGCTGGTTGCGGTCCGAAACGAAATAGACCGAATCGCCCGCCGGCCAGATCGGGTTCAGCGCGCCGTCCCGCGCGGTCCAGAGCCGGTCGCCGGAATTGACGTCGAAGGCGACGACCCGGCCCGAATGGTTGCCGACATAAAGCGTGTTGCCCGAGATCAGCGGGTCGCCGGTGATGTCGTCGATCTTGCCGATGGAGAAGCCGTTGCGGGTGCCCGCCACGTCGGCGTTCCAGAGCCGCAGCCCGCCCTTGCGGAAGGCCGATTGCAGCGTGCCGCCGCCGAAGGAAAAGATCACACGGTCGTCGTTCACCGCCGGTGCCGGGGCGCCCGCGACGTTGTTGATGTCCGACACCCCGTCGATCTGCCAGCGCACGCGGCCGGTATCGGCCTCGATGGCCCAGCCGACGCTGTCGCCCGAGGTCACGTAGACCAGCCCGTCCAGGTAGGTCGGCGCGCCGGTGGCGGTGTTGTCCACCTCCTGCGTCCAGAACTCCGCCCCCGTGGCGGGATCGAGCGCCGTGACCGTGCCGAAGCCCGAGGCGGCATAGATCCGCCCGCCGCCCGCGGCCAGCCCGCCACCCTGCGCCTGGCTGTTGTCGTCGCGCAGCGGCGTAAGATCGCGGGTCCAGAGCACCTGGCCCGCGGTCGAGACGGCAGTGACCGTGTGCGCGCTGTCCATGGTGAAGATGCGCCCGCCCGCCACGATCGGATCGACGTTGAGGCGCACCCGCTTCTTGTCGCCCTGTCCGATGTTCACCGACCAGAGCGGCGAGAACGCGCCGGAATAAGCGGCGTGATCGGTGCGGGTCGCGGGGCTCACGGCGCTTTGCGGCCAGTCGGCGTTCGAGCGCATCGCCGGCAGCGCCGCCGCGCGCGCCTGGTTGACCGGGTCGGCCTCGGGCGCTTCGCCCAAAAGGCCGGCGCGGATGCCAAGGCGTTCGCCGGGCAGGATGACCTCGCGTTCGGCGCAGGCGGCCATCGTCAGCAGGCACAGCCCCGCCAGACCGGTCTTGATCGTGAGATGTCGCAACGTGCTGCCCTTCGTCTTGGTGTCATTCTCCGCGGGACGCGAAACGGCCGGCGGCGGTCAGGCCGCGTCCAGGCTGCCCCCGAGCGCTACAATCAACTGAGAGGCGCGGCGGCGCAAGCCTGCCGTGACCTCGGAATCCGCAAGGATGGCCTGAAGTTGCGTCAGCGCCGCCTCGGTGTCGCCGGTCTCGACCGCGATCAGGGCGAGCTGCTCTTCGGCCAACAGGCGCAGCGGATTGCCCGCGGTGGCCAGCGCCTCGAACCCGATGCGGCGTTCCTCGACCGGCAGGCTGTCTGTGCCCTGCACCAGCGCCTTGAAGGCGGCGATGTCGCGGTAGATCTGCGGTGCCTCCGCGGTGGTGGCGGCAGCCTGCAGACGATCCGCGGCGGCTTCGGCCTGTCCGGCGTTGGCCTCTTCTGCGGCGATCAGCATGTCGAGCAGAACGCCCGACTCGGGTGCCGGCGGCGTGATCTCGCGCAGCGCGTCGGCGCGGGCCTCGGGTGCTTCCAGTTCGAGCGCCGCGAGGATGGCGTCACCGAAAGCCTGGGCCTGTGCGCGGTCCTGTGCGGCGGAATATTCGCGCCAGCCCGCCCCGGCGACCAGCACCACCACCGCCAGGATCGCGATCCAGCCATAACGGCGCATCAGACCGAACAGACGGTCGCGGCGGACCTCTTCGGACACTTCGTCGATGAAACTGTCGCTGTCGCTCACCCTGGGCCTCTTTCGTCCTGAACTCGCCCCCTCTTAACCTGTGCGGCAAGGGCTGCCAAGGCGTCAGAACGCCTTGGTTTTCAGCAGCGGCGCCGGGCCGGAGGGGCGTGTTGGCAGGGGCGCCCGGCTGTCGCTTGCCCCCAACTGCGGCTTTCTTTAATCTGAACCAAGCGGTTTACCGTATAACTTATGACATATTTCGTGTATGCGCGCGTCGAGTCGGCGCAAGAGACAGGATTTCGACCATGCGGATCATTCCCATCATCACGGCGCTTCTGGTGGCGGCGGTCCTCTACGGCGTGATCATCGAACGCGACCGGCTGCTGGACCTGACCCGCGCGCTGAGCCCCGCCGCCCTCACCGGCGCGCCCGAGCCCGACGCACCGATGACCGAGGAAGAGCCGGCGCCCGAAGCCGTGGCCTCGGCGCCCGAAGAGCCCGAGACCGGCGCGGTGCGGGTGATCGCCATGCAGAGCCAGGCGCAGGAAATCGACAGCGCCGTGATCCTGCGCGGCGAAACCCAGCCGACGCGGGAGGTCGACGTGCAGGCCGAAACCGGCGGCAAGGTGATCTCGACCCCGCTGCGCAAGGGCAGCCTGGTCGAGGCCGGACAGGTCCTGTGCGAGCTCGACCCCGGCACCCGCGACGCGAGCCTCGCCGAGGCCCGCGCCCGCGTCGCCGAGGCACGCGCCCAGATTCCCGAGGTCGAGGCCCGCATCCCCGAGGCCGAGGCCCGGCTGGAAGAAGCCAAGGCACGGCTCGAAGAGGCGCGGATCAACGCCAATGCCGCCAGCCGGCTGAGCGAGGGTGGCTTTGCCAGCGACACACGCGTCGCCAACACCGAGGCCGCCGTGCGCAGCGCCGAGGCGGGTGTCAGCAGCGCCGAGGCGGGACTCACCGCCGCCCGCTCGGGCCGCGAAGGTGTGGATGCCGCCATCGAAAGCGCCACCGCGGCGCTGGCCCGGATAGAGGCGGAAATCGACGACCTGACCATCACCGCGCCCTTCGGCGGTGTGCTCGAGTCGGACACCGCCGAGCTGGGCAGCCTGATGCAGACCCAGGGCGGCAACGCCACCTGCGCCACGATCCTGCAGCTCGATCCGCTCAAGCTCGTGGCCTTCGTGCCGGAAACCGAAGTGGCGCGGGTCGAGGTCGGCGCCCAGGCCGGGGCGCGCTTGACGCAGGGCGGCGAAATCGCCGGCAAGGTCACCTTCCTGTCGCGCGACGCCGATCCGACCACCCGCACCTTCCGGGTCGAGATCACCGTCGACAACGGCGACCTTGCGCTGCGCAGCGGCCAGACCGCCGAAATCGCGATCCAGGCCGATGGCGCCATGGCGCATCTGCTGCCCTCGTCGGTGCTGACGCTCGATGACGAGGGCACGCTGGGCGTGCGCACCGTGGCCGAGGACGACACCGCGCTTTTCATGCCGGTGCAGGTCCTGCGCGACACCCGCGACGGCATCTGGGTGACCGGCCTGCCGGACAGCGCCAAGGTCATCACCGTGGGCCAGGAATACGTCACGGACGGCGTTCCCGTGGCGCCAAGTTACGAGGACGTGATCCAATGACCGGCATCGTCGACTGGGCCGCGGGCCGCGCCCGCATGGTCATCGCCTTCATCGTCCTGAGCCTCGTGGTGGGCGCCTATTGCTACGTCTCGCTGCCAAAGGAAGGCGAGCCCGACATCGAGATCCCGGCGCTTTTCGTGTCGGTCCCCTTCCCCGGCATTTCCGCCGAAGATTCCGAGACGCTGCTCGTGCAGCCGATGGAGACCGAACTGGCCGATCTCGACGGTCTGAAGACGCTGGGCGCAACGGCGGCCGAGGGCTATGCCGGCGTGCAGATGGAATTCGAATTCGGCTGGGACAAGACCAAGATCATGGCCGATGTGCGCGACGCCATGACCAAGGCGCAGGCCAAGTTTCCCGACGGGGCAGAGCAGTATTCGATCAACGAGATCAACTTCTCCGAATTTCCCATCGTCATCGTGAACCTCACCGGCCCGGTGCCGGAACGCACCATGGTGCAGGTGGCCAAGGACCTGCAGGACCGGCTCGAGGCACTGGACGCGGTGCTCGAGGCCGGGATCGCGGGCAGCCGCGACGAGATGCTCGAAGTGGTGATCGACCCGCTGCGGCTGGAAGCCTATAACGTCACCGCCTCCGAGCTGATCAACGTGGTGCGCAACAACAACCAGCTGATCGCCGCCGGCGAGGTGGAGACCCGCGGCGGCGCCTTCGCGGTCAAGATCCCCAGCAGCTTCAACGACCAGCGCGACGTCTACGACCTGCCGGTCAAGGTCAACGGCGACCGCGTGGTGACGCTGGGCGATCTTGCGACGATCAACCTGACCTTCGAGGATCGCACCGGCACGGCGCGGTTCAACGGCGAGAACACGGTCGCCCTGCAGGTGGTCAAGCGCAAGGGCTTCAACCTCATCGACACGGTAGCGCTGGTGAAAGCAGAGGTCGCCGCCGCGCGCGCCGAATGGCCCGAGGAATTGCAGGCCGCGGTCGAGGCCGGCACCAGCAACGACCAGAGCCGCCAGGTCGACAGCATGGTGCGCCAGCTCGAAGGGTCGGTGCTGACCGCCATCGCGCTGGTGATGATCGTGGTGCTCGCCGCCCTCGGCACCCGTCCGGCGCTGCTGGTGGGTTTCGCGATCCCGACCTCCTTCCTGCTCTGCTTCGCCTTCCTGGCACTGATGGGCGTGAGCGTGTCGAACATCGTCATGTTCGGCCTGATCCTCGCCGTGGGCATGCTGGTCGACGGGGCCATCGTGGTGGTGGAATACGCCGACAAGCGGATCTCGGAAGGGACCGGCCCGATGACCGCCTATGTGGAGGCCGCCAAGCGCATGTTCTGGCCGGTGGTCAGTTCCACCGCGACGACGCTCTGCGCCTTCCTGCCGATGCTGTTCTGGCCCGGCGTGCCGGGCGAGTTCATGGGCATGCTGCCGGTCACGCTGATCTTCGTGCTGTCGGCGTCGCTGGTGGTGGCACTGGTCTACCTGCCGGTCATGGGCGGCGTCACCGGACGGTTCAGCCGCATGCTCAACAACGCCACCGACGCGCTCAAGCGGGCGACGCCCTGGATCGTGCGCGCGGCGCTGGTGCCGGTGGTGCTGATGGGGCTTTTCGTCGGAGCGATGATGGTGCTGAACCCGGCCTACCTTTTCCCGCCCGTCGCTCCGGGCTTCGTCGGCATGTTGCCGGGCATCGTGGTCTTCCTGGTCTTCGCCGTCGCCTGTTCCATCGTGCTGGACGCGGCCCGCATCGAACGCCGCCGCCGCCGCATCGACGGCACCAAGCGCCGGACGCTCTTTGGCCATGTCATCAAGCTCATCGCCGGAAACCCGGTGATGCCGCTGGTGACCATCGGCGCGGTCGGGTTCTTCGTCATGTCGGTCTTCACCTACTTCGGCCAGAACAACAACGGCGTCGAGTTCTTCGTGGAATCCGAACCCGAACAGGCCATCGTCTACGTCCGAGCACGCGGCAACCTGAGCCTCGAGGAAAAGGACGCGCTGGTCAAACGCGCCGAAGCCATCGTGCTGGCGCATCCCGGCATCCGCTCCGCCTTTGCCTTCGCCGGCGACGGCGGCCTTGGCAACAACACCGGCGGCGCCGAGGCGCCCGCCGACACCATCGGCCAGGTCCAGCTCGAGACCATCCCGTGGGAGGAACGCGCCGACCAGCCTGACCTTGACGGCGACGTGGTGCTGGCCGAACTCAGCGCCGAACTGGACAAGCTGCCGGGTGTGCAGACCGAGATCCTGAACCTCGCCCAGGGCCCCGCCAGCGGCAAGCCGCTGCACCTGCGCCTTGCCGGCCAGGATTGGGACACGCTGCTGGCGGCCACCGCCACGGCCCGCGACCGGTTCGACACGACGCCGGGCCTGACGCTGGTCGAGGACACGCGCCCCCTGCCCGGCATCGACTGGCAGATCGACGTCGACGTGGAAAAGGCCGGGCGCTACGGCGCCGACGTGGCCACCGTGGGCGCCATGGTGCAGCTGGTGACGCGCGGCCTGCTGCTCGACACCATGCGCGTCGACAGCTCGGACGAGGAAATCGATATCCGCGTGCGCCTGCCGGAATCCGACCGGGTGCTCAGCACGCTCGACACGCTGCGCGTGCGCACCGCCGACGGGCTTGTGCCGCTGTCGAACTTCGTCACGCGCGAACCGGTCGCCAAACTGGCCGAGATCAACCGCATCGACCAGAAGCGCGTTTTCGACGTCAAGGCCGACGTGCTGCCGGACCTGGCCAAGCTGGTGGCGACCGGCCCGGACGGTCCCGAAACCCGCGCCCTGGTGCGTGTGCTCGAAGACGGTGCCGAAGCGCCCCCCGGAACATCGCTGCTGAGCGATCCCGCCGGCGCCCGCTACGCCCTTGACACCCGTGCGGAAGGCGTCAGCGCGCAGGAGGTGCAGGACGCCTTCGACGCGGGCGACTTGCGCGTGGTGCCGGTCAACGGCAACGAACGCATCGCGGCGCTGACCGAATGGCTGGACACCAATCCCTTCCCGGCGGGCATCGAATGGGAATGGACCGGCGACCAGGAGGAACAGGCGGAAAGCCAGGCATTCCTCGGCAATGCCTTCGCGGCCGCACTCGGGCTGATGTTCATCATCCTGCTGGCGCAGTTCAACAGCTTCTACAATGCCGTGCTGGTTCTGCTGGCGGTCATCCTGTCCACGACAGGCGTGCTGATCGGCATGCTGGTGATGGACCAGACATTCTCGATCATCATGACCGGCACCGGCATCGTCGCGCTTGCGGGAATCGTGGTGAACAACAACATCGTGCTGATCGACACCTATCAGGACTACGCCCGCTTCATGCCCCGGATCGAGGCCATCGTGCGCACCGCCGAGGATCGCATCCGCCCGGTGCTGCTCACCACGATCACCACCATGGCGGGCCTCGCGCCGATGATGTTCGGGCTCAGCCTCGACTTCTTCGCGGGCGGCTACTCCATCGACAGCCCCACCGCGCTCTGGTGGAAACAGCTGGCCACGGCGGTTGTCTTCGGGCTGGGCATCGCCACGGTGCTGACGCTGGTCTTCACCCCGTCGATGCTGGCCCTGCGGGTCTGGGTCACCACCTACGCGCGCTGGATCGCGCGGCTGCTGGCACGGCTCAGCCTGGGCCGCTCCAGCCGGGCGGCGCGCGACTGGGCGATCAACCGCGAGGCGCGGCGCGTCGCGGCTCCGACGATCCTGTGGGACGATACCGACCCGGTGGCGCCGCAGCCCGCTTCGGGCCGCGGTCATACGCTGCGCGCGGCGGAGTGATGGGGGTTTGACAGAGGCAGGTGATTCGGCCGATTGGTAGATGAACCGGCCCGATGGCCACATTTGGCACCCAGACCGGTCTGGATGGTCGACGATCTAGCGACAATGCCCGCCAAACGGCCCGCTTTGTCCATATGACCCGCCACAATTGAGGCAAGACTTTGTCAAAGGCGCGGCGTCGATTATAAGACGGTACGGATTTTGAAAGGACAGATCGTTATGAAGGCCCTGGCTTCGAAACTCGCCCTCGCGGCATTCATCACCCCTCTCACCGCGCTCAGCGCAGCGGCGCAAAGCAGCAGCTGGTGGAGCTTCTGGTACGGCTGGGGCGGAAGCTCGTCGGAAACCACCGGCAACACCGGATCTTCGGGCGGCTCATCGTCGGTTCCGGAAATCGACGCCTCGACCGGCCTGCTGGCGCTGGCAGCCGTGGCCGCAGCGCTTGTGCTGGCCTGGGAATTGAAGCGCCGTCGCAACGCCTGATCCTTCGATCGGCGGAATTTCAAACGGGCGTGCCGCGGCGCGCCCTTTTGTTTTGACGCGGCCACCTTGCGCAGCCCCGTGGGGTCAGATCAGCGACCACGCGCCGCGCCAGAGCGCCACGGCGGCGATGAGGGCATTGGCCAGCCCATGCGCCAGGATCGCATCCGCGAGCCGCCCGCGCCGCAGCATCACCAGTGCAAAGACCACTCCCGCCGCCCCCGCCGCGACGATGCGCCCGTGCAGCAGCGCGAAGAGCGCTGAACTGACCGCCACGGCAGCGACCCGGGACGCCCATGTGCCGGAGTCGAGCCGGGTCAGGACGTAGCCGCGAAAGAACGCCTCTTCGACCACCGGCACCAGCACCGCGGTACCGAGGATGCGGCAGACCGCCCAGGCGGCCAGGGCCGCGCCGCCCAGCCCGGCGATGGCCGCATCGGCGCCGGGCGCCGGGTCAGGCGCGGTGACGATCCAGAGCAGGCCGATGAGCGCACCCGCTCCCAGCGCCACCGGGTCGAACCGCCACTCGAGCGCCGTGAAGGCCCCGCGGAAATAGAGCAGCGCCAGCGCCAGAGCCGCCGCCTGAAGCGGGTAGCCAAGGGCCGGATCGGCAAAGAACGCCTGAACCACAAGACCCGAGACCATGAAGACGATAAAGGGCACGATCCGCGCCGCCGCCCAGTCCTGCCGCAACGGCGGCACCGTTTCGGCGGGCGCACCGGCGCGGCGGTGCAGCCAGGGCACCGCCTGCACGATCACCAGCACCGCCAGCGCCAGCACCGTGAAGAACAGCCAGCCGGCAAAGCTGTGAAAGCCGTTGATCGCCAGGTCCGGCGAGACATGCGCGCCGATCTGCACCAGCACGGCGATGCGGATGACGTTGAAGACCCAGCTGGCCAGCAGCGCCAGCGGCAGCACAACGCCCCAGAACCGCAGGGGCCGCAGCGTGTCGCGAAAGAGGATGGCGTAGATCGTCAGAAAACCGGCGATGAGCGCAAAGCCCTCGATCCCCGAACACTGGCTCGCCACCTGGACGTTGAATCCGTCGACACCGACGGTGGCGATCTCGGGCTGCACCAGGACGTTGCCGCCGATGACCGACAGCGTCACCGCCACCGCGAAGAAGGTCAGCCGCGACAGCAGATCGATGGTCCAGAGCGGCTCCAGCGCCACGGCGAGATCCGGGATCACCAGCGCCAGCGCCAGGATGCTGAGCGGCGCGAACCGGTGCATGCGCAGCCACGTCAGCCAGCGCCCCGGCGGCATGATCCAGAAAAGCCCCGCCACCGCCGCCAGCGCGGCGCCCGAGGCAAGACCGGCAAAGACCGCCTCGAACCGGGCGTTCAGCTGGTCCTGCGGCACCAGCATCACAGGCAGGAAGATCAGCACCAGCCCCAGCCCGTGCAGGATCGGCCAGAGCCGCGATCCGCCCGCCGCGCTCAGCCGCCTCAGGTCTTCGCGCAAGGCCGGTCGCGCCCAGAGCAGGATCGCGCCGCCGGCCAGAAGGGAGGCGGCACGCACCACCAGCCCGCGCAGCGCGCGGCAGGCGGTCTCGATCTCGGTCAGGCGGCATTCGACCGGGCTCAGCACCTGGAACACCGCGACGATCACGCAGAGTTCGAGCGCAAACAGCGCCCCGATCCAGATGACCCGTCTGCTCACTGCCCCGATCGTCCCGTCTTGGTGTCAATGCGCGCAGACTAAAGGCAAAACACGCCGCAAGCATGACCGGAGCGGGCAAATTCCGGGGCGGTGTTGCGCTGCGGCACGTCGTCAGGCGGCGTCGTCCTCTTCCGCCTGCTGGCGGTGCCAAAGCTGGGCATACCGCCCCTGCCGCGCCAGGAGCGCCTCGTGGGTGCCCTGCTCCACCACCTCGCCGGCCTCCAGCACGACGATGCGGTCGGCATCGGCGATGGTCGACAGCCGGTGCGCGATGGTGATGACCGACCGGCCCTTCGCGGCCAGGCGCAGCGCGCCCTGGATCTCCGCCTCGGTTTCAGTATCGAGCGCACTTGTCGCCTCGTCCAGCAGCAGGATCGGCGGGTCCTTGAGCAGGGTTCGGGCAATGCCCACGCGCTGCTTTTCCCCGCCCGAAAGCTTGAGCCCGCGTTCGCCCACCATGGTGTCGTAACCGCGTGGCAATCCTTCGATGAAGTCGTGGATCTGCGCCGCGCGCGCGGCGTCCTCGATCTCGGACTGATTGGCGCCCTCGCGCCCATAGGCGATGTTGTAGCGGATCGTGTCGTTGAAGAGCACGGTATCCTGCGGCACCACGCCGATGGCTGCGTGCAGGCTGTCCTGTGTCACGTCGCGCACGTCCTGGCCGTCGATGCTGAGCCGCCCGCCCTGCACGTCGTAGAACCGGAAGAGCAGTCGCCCGATGGTGGATTTGCCCGAGCCCGAGGGCCCCACCAGCGCCACGTTCTCGCCCGCGCCCACGTTCAGGCTGACGCCGCGCAGGATCGGGCGTTCGGGATCGTAGCCGAAGCGCACATCGTCGAAGCGCACCTCGCCCTTCGTCACCCGCAATTCCGGCGCACCGGGCTTGTCCGCGACCTCGGGCGGCTGGTCCAGAAGGTCGAACATCTGGCCCATGTCCACAAGGCTCTGGCGGATTTCGCGGTAGACCGTGCCGAGGAAATTGAGCGGCATGGTGATCTGGATCATGTAGGCGTTGACCATGACGAAATCGCCCACGGTCAGCGCGCCGTTCTGTACGCCCACCGCGGCCATGACCATAACGATCACCAGCCCGCCGGTGATCAGCACCGACTGGCCGAAATTCAGAAAGGCGAGCGACGTGGCGGTGCGGATCGCCGCACCCTCGTATTGCGCCATGGCGGAATCGTAACGGTCGGCCTCGCGCGCCTCGGCGCCGAAGTATTTCACCGTCTCGAAGTTCAGCAGGCTGTCGATGGCCTTCTGGTTGGCATCGGTGTCCTGGTCGTTCATCTCGCGCCGCAGCTTCACCCGCCATTCGGTGACCTTGAAGGTGAACCAGACGTAAAGCGCGATGGTGACGGCCACGACGGCAAGGTACCAGACGTCGAAGAGGAAGAAGAGCACGATCGCGATCAGCACAAGCTCCAGGATCAGCGGCCCGACGCTGAAGAGCATGAAGCGCAGCAGGAAATCGACGCCCTTGACCCCGCGCTCGATGATCCGGCTCAGCCCGCCGGTCTTGCGCGTGATGTGATAGCGCATCGACAGGCGGTGGATATGGGTGAAGGTCTCGCGCGCCACGGTGCGCAGGGCGCGCTGGCCCACGCGGGCAAAGACCGCGTCGCGCAACTGCTGGAACCCGACGTTCATCAGCCGCGCCACGCCGTAGGCGACGGTCAGCCCCACCGCGCCCGCGCCCAGTGTCCAGGCGGCATCGGCCGAGGCTTCGCCCGACAGCGCATCGACGGCGGTCTTGTAGAACAGCGGTGTTGCCACGGCGATCAGCTTGGCCAGGAGCAGCAGCGCCAGCGACAGGCCGACCCGCCGTCGCACCCAGGACGGTTCCTGCGGCCAAAGATAGGGGCCGACCCGGCGGATGGTGCGCCAGCCCGAAGCACGCTCGGCGGCGGCCAGGTCGGCGGCGGAAGTGTCAGGCGGCATGGATCGGTCCTTGGTGGGCTGCGGCTCAGATAGACCGGGCGGCCGGGGAAGACCACCCCGCCCCGCCTGTCCGGATCTCGGGCGGAAAGGCGGCGCCTGTCACTCTGATGGGATGGAGAAGACCTGGCCGGGATAGATCAGGTCCGGATCGCGGATCTGGTCGCGGTTCGCCTCGAAGACCCGCACATAGGCAATGCCCTCGCCATAGCGGTCCCGCGCGATGGCCCAGAGCGTGTTGCCGGGCTGGACCGTCACCGCCTTGACCCGCTCTGCGCCCGACAGCGCCGCGGCGGCATCGAGCACGGCGCGGGATTCGCGCAGGAACGGACTTTCGACACGGCTGGTCACCGTGCCACCCGCGTCGACCTCGTCGACTCGCAAGGTGTAGGTGCCGGTGGCCACATCGGGAAGACGCGCGCGCCAGCGTCCGTCGGCGCGGATGCGCGACGCCGTGACCGGCGTGTTGTCGAGGTAGATACGGACGTTGCCCACGCCGGATCCGCGCCCGGTCAGCACCACGTCGCCGTCATCTTCGTAGGTGATGGCCTCGAGCGACACGGTTTCGACGACCGGAGCCGCGGGGTCTTCGGGGCTTTGCAAGAGCTCAATGCCTTCGGCGGTCGAAAGGAACACGGTCGGCGCCGCGCGGGGCGCCGCGGCATCGGACGACGCCGTGGCGACCGGCGTCGAAGCGGGCGATCCCGGCTCGGGCGCATTGGCCAAAGGTTGCGGCACCGCCGGTGCAGCGCTTTCCCCGGCGACGCTTGGCACTGTTCCGGCGTCGGGCGGCGCCGCGTCGGCGGGACGCTCCGGGATTCCGGGCGTGGCCGCGGCGGCACGCGGCTCCGGCGCCGGCTGGACGGTGTCTGTGGCACCGCCTTCCGCCGCTGCACGTGGCGCCTCCGTGTCGGCAGACGGCGGGGCAGCGGCAATCTGCGTGCCTTCCGCGCCCGAGGTCTCGGGTGATCCGCGGCCCATCTCCGCGGGCGCGGTGGCCGCCGCGGTGTCGTCGGGTGCCACGTCGTCCGGTGAACGGGATGACTCCGCCACAGCCGGAGCCGCTGCGGGCGGCGCAAGGATCACCTCTTCCACGGAGGGCACCTCCGCGCCGTCGCGGGTCATGCGCAGGCTCAGCACCTGGGGCCGGGTGCTGGGCGGCAGCGACAGGAAGCTCACGAAACTCCCGGTTTCGTCCACGGTGATCCGGTCCAGCGGCGCGCCATCCAGCAGCACTTCGATTTCGCTGTCCGCTTCGGCCACCCCGGCGAGCACCGTGCTGCCGTCCGGCTCTGCCCGCACGATGTCGACGCGCGGTACCCTCGGGGTCGCGTTGCCGTCGGTTTCGGCGGCACCGGCAGTGTCCTGCGGAGCCGCGGCGGTGTCCGTGCTTTCGCTCTCCGCGGCGGCGGTGTCCGGAGCAGCGGTACCCGGGGCAGCGTCCGTGGCAGCCGCGTCTCGGTCGGCGGCGGCGTCGGAGCCGGGTGCCTCGGCGGTGGTGGCAGCGGCCTCCCCCGTGCCCGCCGTCCCTTCATCGCCGTCCCGCCCGGCGACAGCGTCTGCGGTGCTCGCGTCCCGGGCCATCGCGTCCGCACCGCCGGCTGAGGCGTCCGCACTCGCGGCGTCTCCGGTGCCAGTGGACGGTTCCGACGACCGCGCACTCTCTGCAAGCGCCGGGTCCGCCGGTGCCTCGGTCCGCGACGGCGCCAGCCAGCCCGAGGCATAAAGCCCGATGCTGGCCACGATCAGGCCGGCCACGGCGCCGAGGATCAGTCCCGTCGGGCCTGCTTTCGCTGCAAATGTCGTCATGGCAGTCCTTCCCGCGCGAGAGCCGCGCGCGAAAACATCCCCCGATGCGCGCCGGCCCCATTGAGCGTGTATAGCAACGCCGCTATCACCGGTCAAAACAGCAAACATCGGCGGGAGCGGTTCATGGTGCAAAAGTCTGTCTGTGTCTATTGCGGGTCACGCGCGGGGGCGGACCCGGCCTATACCGCCGAAGCCGAGGCTCTGGGCCGCGCCATCGCCGGGGAAGGCTGGCGGCTGGTCTACGGCGCGGGCGACGTGGGTCTCATGGGCAGCGTCGCGCGCAGCGCCCAGGCCGCGGGGGCCGACACCTTCGGCGTGATCCCGCAGCACCTGGTGGACTGGGAGGTGGGCAAAACCGACCTCACCCGCTTTATCGTCACCGAGACCATGCACGAGCGCAAGAAGGTGATGCTGATGAATGCCGATGCCGTCGTGGTAATGCCGGGCGGCGCCGGATCGCTGGACGAGTTTTTCGAAGTGCTCACCTGGCGGCAGCTGCGGCTGCACGCCAAGCCCATCGTTCTGATGAACGTCGCGGGATACTGGGACCCGCTACTGGCGCTGATGGATCACGTGGTGGCGCAGAACTTCGCCGACAGCTCGCTATTGGGATTCGTTCAGACCCGCGCGTCGGCGGCAGAGGTCACCGACACCCTGCGGCGCGCCCTTTCCTGACGCCAGGCGGCGCCGGTATAGAGCGCCAGCGCCGCCCAGATCAGCGCGAAGGCGGCAAGGTGCAGCGGACCGAACGGCTCTGCAAAGATCGCCACCGCGCAAATAAATTGCAGCGTCGGGTTGAGGTATTGCACCAGCCCGACGGTCGCCATGGTCACCCGCTGCGAGGCGTAGGAAAAGAGGATCAGCGGCAGCGCCGTCAGCGGCCCCGACAACAGCATCAGCCCGCTTGTGGTCCAGTCCTGCCCGAAAACCCCGTCCTCCGGCGCGCCACCGCCGCTGTGCAGCCACCAGAGCCAGCCCAGAGCGATCGGCGCGAGGATCAGCACTTCGGCGGTGACCGACACGACCGGGCCGACGGTCAGCCCCTTCTTGAGCAGGCCGTAAATTCCGAAGGTCCCGGCGATCACCAGCGAAATCCACGGCGTCACGCCCTGCCCCACGGTCAACACCAGGACTGCCACCGTCGCGAGCACCACCGCCACCAGCTGCGCGCGGCCCAGCCGTTCCTTGTAGACGACGACGCCCAGCAGCACCGACACCAGCGGGAAGATGTAGTAGCCCAGCGAGGTTTCCGTGTTGCGGCCGATCTGGGTGGAATAGATGAAAAGGAACCAGTTGGTCGAGATCATCAGCGCCGCCAGCGCGATCACCACCGCCTGGCGCCAGCCCGACAAGGCCGCGCGCAGCCGGCCCAGGCGCCGCTGCAGCGTCAGCACCCCGGCAAAGAACACCAGCGACCACAAGGTGCGATGGGCCAGCACCTCGAGCGCACCCACATGTGCCAGCAATTTGTAGTAGATCGGCGACAGGCCCCAGATCGTGCAGGCCAGTACCATCGCCAGAACCCCGGCACGCGCATCCTTCATGATCTGCCCCTTTCGCGCCGTTCCTAGACCGCGGCGCAAGGGGGCAGCAAGCGGCTCAGGCGCGTTCGCGTGAAAGTCCGGGCGCCAGGTGGCCCAGAAGGCACTGATCCAGGATACGCGGAGGCAGACGCCCCATGCTTTCGAAGAACCCCAGGTAGTCGATCAGGATGTTGGCCATGCCGATCCGTCCGTCCCGCAGCTGCATCACCATATGCAGCCGCGCGCCTCCGCGGTGCCCGGTCTGCAGGTCGCTGGCCCGCACCACGCCGGCCACGGCAATGCTGTCGCCGCTCTCGACCGCGTTGATCGTCTGAAAGGAGAAGTCGGAAAACTGCGCATGCGCCATTCGCCGAAACCGCAGGATGTCGTCGGTGCCGTGCAAGGGCTGCTCTTCGAGCCCGAAGACCGTGGCGTCGTCGTGAACCAGGTCTCCGATATACTTTTCGTGCCCTTCGGCCCAGATGCGCGCCATGAAGCGTTCGACAACGTCCAGATTACGGGTCATTCCATGCCTTTCGCGCGATGCAACGTCCGATGGCTGATCGCGGGACGTTTAGTACACGTTTTAAGTGAAAGTTGTACGGTACCTCACACAGATGCGATATTTCGCGGTAAAACGCAGCCGCTACAGCAGTCGCGACAAAGGTTCAACATCACCAAAGAATGCACCGGCAAATATTAGCCGACATATTCCATTGTCGAAATAGGGCTCCCGCCACGCCGGTCCAATGGCATGGCGGGAACGTCAGAAGATCACGCCGCCTGTGGATCGAGTTCCTTGTGCAAGAGCGCCTCGATCTTGTCGATCGGATGGTTGGTCAGGGTCTTGTCGACTTCGGCCACCACCTTGTCCTGAACTTCCTTGTGCAGATGGTCGCGCATCTCTCCCAGCACCTGCGGCGGCGCGACAAGCACGATCCGCTCGAACTTGCCGTTGTGGGCCTGCTTGTAGAGGATGTCGGCCATATCTGCAGCGAACCGCTCCTTCGCCAGCTCGTGCCAGTCGGTATCCTCGTAGGCGGACCGGCTGTGCGGAGTGCCTCCGTCATGCATGCGCCCGGGCCGGTTGGCGGACTGTTCGTAATCCGACGGGTTCTCCTGTTCCTCGATGCGCACCACGTTCAAGTCCGGATTGGCCTCGTCCACGTCGTTTCGCAGGAACAGCGCCTTTTCGCCATCCGCTACCAGCACCCAGGTTCCGTGTGTCAAAACTGCCATCACACCTTCTCCTTGTCGCCGCTGCTGTTCTTGTCCTGATCCAGCGGCCGCGTCGCCCCGGAAGAGGTTTCGTCATACCGCTTTTCTTCGTCACGGGTGCCGACCTTGCGGTTCATCTCGCCGCCCTTGCGGCCTTGCGCGTCGGGCGCGGGCTCCATGTCTTCAGGTTTTTCGCCAAGGATTTCCTCGGTTTCGCGGGTGCCATCCTTGGATTTGATACGCTCGGCCATGACGTGCCTCCTATCGTTATGGTGTGAGAAGGAAACGCGCCGCGGCATGGCGCAGTTCCTGCCGGACAGCAAAACGCCCCGCCGGCTTTGGGCCGACGGGGCGTCAAGGCAATGGCTTGACCAGTCGCGGATCACATGCGCGATGCGACGTTTTCCCAGTTCACCAGGTTGTCGAGGAAATTGGTGAGGTAGGCCGGACGCTTGTTGCGGAAATCGATGTAGTAGGAATGCTCCCACACGTCACACCCCAGCAGCGCCGTCTGACCGAAGCACAGCGGGTTCACGCCGTTCTCGGTCTTGGTGACCTTGAGGCTGCCGTCGCTGTCCTTGACCAGCCACGCCCAGCCGGAACCGAACTGACCACCGCCGGCAGCGGCGAAGTCTTCCTTGAACTTGTCGATCGAACCGAAGCTTTCGGTCAGCGCCTTTTCCAGCTCCCCCGGCATGCCGGTGCTGTCGGGGCCCATCATCTCCCAGAACTGGGTGTGATTCCAGTGCTGGCTGGCGTTGTTGAAGATGCCCGACTGGGCGACGGCATTGGGATCGTAGGTGCCCTTGACGATCTCCTCGACCGACTTGCCTTCCCACTCGGTGCCGGCGATCGCCTTGGAACCGTTGTCGACATAAGCCTTGTGGTGAATGTCGTGGTGATACTCCAGAGTCTCCTGGGACATGCCCTTGGAGGCAAGAGCGTCATGCGCATAGGGAAGATCGGGAAGTGTGAAAGCCATTTTGGACCCCTCTCAGGTTATGTGAATATCTTGCCCAGTACCTGATGCCACTGTCCGCCGTCGTCAAGGCTGGACGCGGAGCAGGTAGGGCGATTGTCACAGTTTAAACGTAAAGAGGCGCATCGGGTTCCCGGATGAAGTGCGGGAACCCGAGATTCAGGTCAGAAAAATCCGACGCCCGCTCCGGGATGGGCGGCGGTGCGCAGCAGGTTGAACATGTACTCCGCGACAGAGCGGAAACAGACGACACGCGCCGAGGTGTCATCGGTCATCCACACCGCGGCGGACACCTGCGCGAACCGGGTGCGGCGGATGTCGCCGGGACCGAAGGCACCGGGTGCCATATCGATGGGCGCGACCTTGGCCACGACCTCGCGCAGTCCAGCGCCGGTCAGGGCAAAGACGGCCCGCGCGTCCGACAGGTTGGCCACCAGCGCGTGCTGGCCCTCGAGCGCCTTGGCCAGCGTCGCGACATGCGCGTCGGCCTGGGCATAGGGGCAGAGGATCATCAGCTCGTCCGGCGACATCCAGAGCACCGAGAAAGTACCCTTGGACAGCACGCGCCGGACCTTGGGCACGCCCGCACCGGTCAGGTCCTGCACCGCGCTCCGCAACGCGTCCGATCCCAGGTCGCCGCGCAGCACGATCATGCCCTGCAAACCGGCATCCGCCACCCGGCACAGCCCGTCGAATTCTGCCATCTGCATGGCGGTGACAGCCTCAGACATTCTGTTTTTCTCCTTCCGGATCAAAGAAGACCGGATTCACGATCCGCGCCTTGACGGTGCCTCCGTCGAGCGTGGCAAAGGACACCTCTTCGCCCATGCGGTCCGGGCCGTTCAGCACGAGCCCCATGGCGATGCCCTTGTCCAGCGTCGGCGAATAGTAGGTCGAGGTCACGCGGCCTTCGGTGTTGCGCTGCCGATTGGCGTTCTTGCCAGACGTCACCGCATAGGCGCCGTCGGGCAGGACCGAGCCGTCGACCGTTTCGAGCCCCACCAGCTTCCAGCGGGTCGGATCGGTCATGTGGCTGCGTTCCTGCGCGCGCTTGCCGATGTAATCCTCTTTCTTCTTCGAGATCGCCCAGCCAAGCCCAAGGTCCTGCGGAATGATCGTGCCGTCGGTTTCGTCTCCGATCATGATAAAGCCCTTTTCGGCCCGCATGATGTGCAGCGCCTCGGTGCCGTAGGGGGTGATGCCCCATTCGGCCCCGGCCTCGAGCAGCTTGTCCCAGAAGGAACGGCCCTGCCCGGCGTCGACGGCGATCTCGTAGCTGAGTTCGCCCGAAAAGGAGATGCGGAACACCCGCGCCTTGATCCCGCCCAGCGTGCCGTCGGCCCACTGCATGAACGGCAGCGTCTCCTTGCTGACATCCATGCCGCCCAGCTTTTCCAGCAGCTTGCGGGCGTTGGGGCCGACCACGGCGATCTGCGCATATTGCTCGGTGACGTTGGCGGTGTAGACCTTCCAATCCCACCATTCGGTCTGCAGCCATTCCTCCATGTGGGCATGGATCCGGTCCGCGCCGCCGGTGGTGGTGTGGCAGAGCCAGGTGTCCTCGTCGAGCCGCGCCACGACGCCGTCATCGCTGAGAAAGCCGTTTTCGGAGCACATAAGCCCGTAGCGGCATTTGCCCACCGGCAGGGTGCTCATCATGTTGGTATAGAGCATATCGACAAAGCGGTCCGCATCCGGACCCTTGACGAGGATCTTGCCCAGTGTCGAGGCATCGAGCAGCCCGAGGCTGTCGCGGGTGGCGCGGACCTCGCGGCGCACCGCATCCTCGACGCTTTCGCCGGGGCGCTGGTAGCAATAGGGCCGACGCCAGTGGCCGACCGGTTCCCAGTGGGCGCCGTTCTCGTCGTGCCAGGCGTACATCGGCGTCTTGCGCACCGGCTGGAAGATCGCGCCGCGCGCCTCACCGGCGATGGAGCCCATCGAGATCGGGGTATAGGGCGGACGGAAGGTCGTGGTGCCGACGCTCGGGATTGCTTCACCCAATGCATTCGAAAGCGTTGCGAGGCCGTTGATGTTGCTCAGTTTTCCCTGGTCCGTCGCCATGCCCAGCGTGGTGTAGCGCTTGGCGTGTTCGACCGATTCAAAGCCTTCCTGCGCCGCGAGCTGCACGTCCGACACCTTGACGTCGTTCTGGAAGTCCAGCCAGGCCTTGGAACGGCGGGCGTAGTTGGCGCCCTGCGGCATCAGCCAGACCGGGGTCAGCGGCGCCTCGTCCACGCTGTCGCCCAGCGGGGCCGAACCGGTGCCGGCAGCGTCGAAGCCCGCGGCGATGGCGGCGGATTTCCCTGCCGTATCAGCGTCTTGCAGGACGCCGTTCAGGAACATCTGGCCATTGGCGCTGCCTGCGGCGACGACGAAGGGCATGCCATCGGCGCCGGTCGGCGCGTTGTGCAGATCGGGGCGGAAGAAGGCGCCGGCCTCGTCCCAGGCAAGCTTGCCGCCGCAATGGGACCAGAGGTGCACGACCGGCGACCAGCCGCCCGACATGGCGACCGCGTCGCACTTGATCTCGTCCAGCACGCCGCCTTCGCCCGCCTGGGAGCCGATGCCGATGCCGGTGACGCGGCGGGTGCCCTTGACCTTGACCACCGCCCGGCCCTTCAGCACCTTGATGCCGCGCGCCTCGGCCTCGGCCATCAGCGCGCCGCCGCCTTCGGGCCGCGCGTCGACGATGGCGGGCACCGAAAGCCCTGCGTCATGCAGGCAAAGCGCCGTACGATAGGCGTCGTCGTTGTTGGTCACGACCACGGTGCGGTCGCCCACGGACACGCCGTAGTTCACCGCGTAATCGCGCACGGCGGAGGCCAGCATGACGCCGGGCACGTCGTTGCCGGCAAAGCTCAGCGGGCGTTCGATGGCACCGGTGGCGGTGACGATCTGCTTGGCGCGGATGCGCCACAGCCGGTGGCGCGGGCCGCCCGTTTCGGGCGCATGGTCAGTCAGCCGCTCGTAGCCCAGCACGTAACCGTGATCGTAGACCCCGGCGGCCATGGTGCGGGTGCGCAGAGTGACATTCTCCATCTTTTCAAGCGCTTCGACGGTGGCATTGATCCATACCTCGGGATCCAGCCCGTCTATGGTGCCGCCATCGACCGGCGCACGGCCGCCCCAATGCGCGGTCTGCTCGATCAGCAGGACCTTGGCACCCGCCTCGGCCGCGGCCTTGGCCGCTTGCAGACCGGCCACACCGCCGCCGGCGACGACCACGTCGACGTAGGCGTAGAAATGCTCGTAAGTGTCGGCATCCTGCGTCTCCGCGTCAGGCGCGCGGCCCAGACCCGCGGATTTGCGGATGAAAGGCTCGTAGACATGTTTCCACAGCGGGCGCGGATGGATGAACATCTTGTAGTAGAAGCCGGCGGGCAGGAACCGCGACAGGTGCGTGTTGATCGCGCCCACGTCGAATTCGAGGCTCGGCCAGTGGTTCTGGCTGGAGGCGGCGAGCCCGTCGAAAAGCTCGGCCGTAGTGGCGCGCTGGTTCGGCTCGAACCGCCCGCCCTTGCCGAGGTTCACTAGGGCGTTGGGCTCTTCGGCGCCGCTGGCCACCACGCCGCGCGGGCGGTGGTACTTGAAGCTGCGGCCCATCATCATCTGGTCATTGGCCAGCAGGGCCGAGGCCAGCGTATCGCCCGCCAGGCCGCGCAGATGCTTGCCGTTGAAGGTGAACTTTACCTGTTTGGAGCGGTCGGTCAGGCGGCCGCCGGTGGCGAGACGAGTGCTCATGTGTCAGACCTTTGCGCGGATGGTGAGGCCGGAGCCTCCGGCGGGAGGTTTATTGCCAAGATGAAGGATCACGAGAAGTCCCTCCAACGCCAGCCGGGGCGTTTTTCGCGGATTGTGGCCAGCAGGTCGGCGGGCGGCTCCGTGGTCTGGGCGGAATAGGTGCCGAAGACTTGAAGCGTCGCGGTGCAGCGCGCGGCGTGGAACCACTTGCCGCAGCCGTGCACGTGCCGCCAGCGTTCGAAATGTACACCCTTGGCGTTCTCGCGGGCGAAGAGGTAGTCGTGGAATTCCTCTTCGGACGACCCGGGGCCGAAGCGCGTCAGATGCGCCTCGCCGCCGCCGTGCAGTTCGGATTCCTCGGCCTTCACGCCGCAGCAGGGACAGGTCAGGGTCAGCATGGAAACGCTCCTTGGGTCGAACGGGGCATCGGGGTGGCCCGGCGGGCGCGCGGCAAAAGACCGGCCACGCCAAGGGCGCGACCGGCCTGACGGACCGATGCGGCCAGTGAAAGCTTAATTGCTGTCGTTGCCCGTTCCGACTGCCTCGCCGCGGTCATCCGGACTGACGTCGACGCTGTCGCCAGCGCCTTCGATGAGGGTGGCGTCGCCGCCGAAGAACATCCATACAGCGGCCACGACAAGGACGGCGATGATGCCGACCATAAAGGCGCGTCTCCGGTTTGCGCCGGGCGCCGATGTGGTCTGGCCGCTTGTGTCGGACGCGCGGTCCGGGTCCGACGTGTGGTGTGTGATGTGGTTCTGGTCTCCCATGGTGCAGCTCCTTTCGGTGCGTTGCATATGGAAGCAACCAAGAACATCGGGGCGAGGTTCCGTTCGAGGACGCGCAGACCGGTGCCGTCCCGCCCAAGCCCGGGCGCGATTTGGCAAGGAGTCGCGCGCATCAGTGCGCCACCCCCGCGGCGACGGATTCGTCGATGAAGCGGCCTTCGCGGAAGCGCTCGAGGCCGAAGGCGGCGGCCAGCGGGCCGGGTTCGTTGCGGGCGATCATCTCGGCAGTGGCCCAGCCGGAACCGGGGATCGCCTTGAAGCCGCCGGTGCCCCAGCCGCAGTTGATGAAGCAGCCGTCGAGCGGAGTTTTCGAGATGATCGGCGAGCGATCCCCCGTGACGTCGACGATGCCGCCCCACTGGCGCAGCATCTTGAGGCGGCTGACCATCGGGAAGGTCTCGACCAGCGCCCGCACGGTTTCCTCGATATGGTGGAAGGACCCGCGCTGGGTGTAGTTGTTATAGCCGTCGGTGCCGCCGCCGATGACCATCTCGCCCTTGTCGGACTGGCTCATGTAGCCGTGCACGGTGTTGGCCATCACCACGACGTCCATGCAGGGCTTGATTGGCTCGCTGACCAGCGCCTGCAGCGACACGCTCTCGATCGGCAGGCGGAAACCCGCCATCTGCGCCAGTACGCCGGAATGGCCCGCCACGACGATGCCCAGCTTGTCGCAGTCAATGTCGCCCTGCGAGGTCGAGACGCCGCGCACCTTGCCGCCTTCGGAGCGGATGCCGTTGACTTCGCATTTCTGGATGATGTCCATGCCCATGTCGGAACAGGCCCGGGCATAGCCCCAGGCCACGGCGTCGTGCCGCGCGGTGCCACCGCGGGCCTGCCACAGCCCACCGAGGACCGGGTAGCGCGGACCGTCGAGGTTTATGATCGGGCACAGCTCCTTGACCTTCTCGGGGCCGATGAACTGCGTCTCGACGCCTTGCAGAGCGTTGGCATGGGCGGTGCGCCTGTAGCCGCGCACCTCGTGTTCGGTCTGCGCCAGCATGATGACGCCGCGGGGGCTGAACATGACGTTGTAGTTCAGGTCCTGGCTCATGGTCTCGTAGAGCGAGCGGGATTTTTCGTAGATCGCCGCCGAAGGATCCTGCAGGTAGTTCGACCGGATGATCGTGGTGTTGCGCCCGGTGTTGCCGCCGCCGAGCCAGCCCTTTTCAAGGATAGCGACGTTGCGGATGCCGTGGTTCTTGCCGAGGTAATAGGCCGTGGCGAGGCCATGGCCCCCGGCGCCGACGATCACCACGTCGTATTTCTTCTTCGGGCTGGCCTTGCGCCAGGCGCGGTCCCAGCCGGTGTGCTGGCGGAGCGCTTCGCGGGCGATGGCAAAGGCAGAGTAGCGTTTCATGGGCACGAATCCGGGTCAGGCGTTTCTGGGGCTGGTTTGCACCTCTTGGACGTTTTCCAACGTCTTGCAACCGTCACAAAAGCGCGCAGTTGCGACATGGCGCGGCATCCGCGGCATTTGCCCTTTTTCCCGGGCCTCCGCACAGTTACATGAGCAGGGCAAGGAGAGAGGATTGCCCGCATGACCACCTTCTGGATCGTCACGGCCGTGCTGGCCATTGTCGTGAGCGCGACGCTTGGCATGGCGCTTCTGCGCGGACGGCGGCCAGAGGGCGATGCGGGCGATTATGACCTGCGGGTCTACCGCGACCAGCTGCGCGAGATCGCCCGCGACGCCGAGCGCGGCGTGATCGCTCCCGAAGAGGCCGAGCGCCTGCGCACCGAGGTGTCGCGCCGCATCCTTGCCGCCGACGCAAGCGCGGGCGGTGCGGCGTCCGACGCGGGCCGCCAGCCCGCGCGACTGGGCACGGTCGCCGCCGCGGTCATGGCGCTGGCGCTGATCGGCGGCGGCTACGGGCTGTATCTGCAACTGGGCGCACCCGGCTACGGCGACCTGGCGCTGGCCGATCGCAAGGCCGCCGCAGAGCAGGCCCGCGAGACCCGCCCGACCCAGGCCGCGGCAGAGCAGCAGGCCGGCCCCGGCACCCCCGCCGCCGATGCTTCGCCCGACTACCTCGACCTGGTGACGAAACTGCGCACGGCGGTGCAGGAGCGCCCGGACGACCTGCAGGGGCAGGTGCTGCTGGCCCGCAGCGAGGCCGCGCTCGGCAATTACGTCGCCGCCTACGAGGCGCAGGAGAATATCGTCCGGATCAAGGGTGACGAGGCCACCGCCAGGGACTACGCCGATCTTGCCGACATGATGATCCTCGCCGCCGGCGGCTATGTCTCGCCCGAGGCCGAGCGCGTGCTCGAAGCCGCGCTGACCCGCGACCCGCAGAACGGCGTGGCGCGCTATTACGGCGGGCTGATGTGGGCGCAGACCGGGCGACCCGATGCCGCGTTCCGGCTGTGGGAACCGCTCTTGCGCGACAGCGCGCCTACCGACCCCTGGGTGCCGCCGATCCGCGCGCAGATCGAGGAAATGGCCTATCGCGCCGGGGTGCAGAACTTCAGCCTGCCGCCGCTCGAGGATGGCCCCGCGCAGACCGGACCCGCCCTGCCCGGTCCCTCTGCGGGCGACATGGAGGCGGCGCAGGACATGAGCCCCGAGGCCCGGCAGGAGATGATCCGCGGCATGGTGGCGCGGCTTTCGGACCGGCTGGCGACCGAAGGCGGCAGCCCCGAGGAATGGGCGCGGCTGATCGCGGCCTACGCGGTGCTGGGCAATGAAGGCCAGGCCATCGCCATCTGGGACGATGCCAAGGAGGTCTTCGCGGGCAACGATGAGGCGCTCGAGACCGTGCGCGAAGGCGCGCGCAACGCGGGGCTCGTGCAGTGACCCCGGCGGCGATCCACGACGATATCGAGGCCTTCGCCGCCGCCCTGCCCCGGCGCCGCGCGCTGATGGGTCTGGACCTTGGCGACAAGACCATCGGCGTGGCGGTCACGGACCTTCTGTGGTCGGTGGCGACCCCGGTCGAGACCGTGAAGCGGCGCAAGTTCACCCTGGACGCCGAACGGCTGCTGACACTTCTGACCGCCCGCGATGTCGGCGGCATCGTGCTCGGGCTGCCGCGCAACATGGACGGCACCGAAGGCCCGCGCTGCCAGTCGACCCGCGCCTTTGCCCGCAACTTCGCGCGGCTCTGGGACGGGCCCATCGGGTTCTGGGACGAACGCCTGTCCACGGTCGCCGCCGAACGGGCGCTGCTCGAGGCGGATACGTCCCGGAAACGTCGCGCCGAGGTCATCGACCACGTGGCGGCCTCCTATATCCTGCAAGGTGTGCTGGACCGGATTCGGCACCTCGACAGCAAGGCACAGGCATGAGCGACGACATCTGGACGCGAAAAGAGATCGAAAGCCCCTGCATCAAGCTGTGCGTGGTGCATCCCGAAGCGCGGATCTGCACCGGCTGTCACCGGACCATCGACGAGATCACCCAGTGGTCGCGTCTGACGCCGGAACGGCGCCGCGAGATCATGGCGGACCTGCCGGACCGGGCCGGATTGCTGCGCCAGCGTCGCGGCGGCCGCAGCGCCCGGCTGAACCGGGCGCGCGCCGAAGACTGAGATCAGGCGCCGACGGTCACCAGCGAGATGTCGCTGGTGGTCAGCGGGACGGCCCCGGTCAGCGCCCGGGCGATGGTCACCTGGGTCCCGTCGATCTCGAGCGTCACGGTGGTCGCTTCGAGCGCCGCCTCATAGCTCAGATCCAGCTCGCCGACCGTCGCCCCTGCGGGCACGGTGATGACCAGCGTGTCCTCTCCGGGAACGAAGTCGCCGATCTCGGGCACGCCGGTGGTCGATCCGACAGCAAAGCCGAAGCTGTCGGCCCCCGCACCGCCGAAGGCCAGCGCCGCCTCGTTGAGCTGAAGCATGTCGTCGCCCGCGCCGCCATCCATGCGCTGGGTCGCTTCGGAAAGAGTGTCCGCGCCGTCGCCACCGTATTGCTCGGCGCCGCCGAACAACACGTCGTCGCCCGCATCGCCCCACAGCGTATCGGCATCGCCCAGCGTCCCGAACAGGGTGTCGTTGCCCTCCCCGCCCCGCGCCTCGTTGACGCCAAGGCGGCCGTCCAGCACATCGTCGCCCTCCTCGCCGAACAGCGTGTCGTTGCCTTCGCTGCCGTCCAGAGTGTCGTCGCCCTCGCCGCCGGCCAGCAGGTCGTCGCCGGTGCTGCCGCGCAGGGAATCGTTGCCGATGCCGCCCTGCAGGTTGTCGTCACCGTCGCCGCCGAAGAGCGTGTCGTCCCCCTCTTCGCCATTGAGCGAATCCGCACCGGCCTCGCCTTCGATCAGGTCGTTGCCCGAACGTCCCAGCAGTGTGTCGTCGCCTTCGCCGCCGAACATGAAGTCGTTGTCCGCGCCGCCGACGGCCAGATCGTCGCCCTCACCCGCGAGCATGTAATCTTCGCCCGGACCGCCCCGCAGCAGGTCGTTGCCGAACCCGCCGTAGATACTGTCGAAGCCGTCGCGACCCTCGACCGTGTCGTCGCCACCGCCGCCGAAGAGCGAATCCGAGCCCGAGCCGCCGTCGATGAATTCGTTGCCGTCGGCACCGAACACCGTATCCTCTCCCGCATCCCCGTAGATCTCGCCCGAGCCTGGGATGGTGCCGTCGGGCGTCGATGTGCCGCCGTTGCCGATGAAGTCCTCGCCGGCGCCGCCAATCAACGTATTGGCCCCGCTGCCGCCGTCGATCTCGTCGTCGCCGTCGCCGCCGTCGACGAAATCGCTGTCCGCATCCCCGTAGAGCAGGTCGTTGCCACTATCGCCCAGCAGCACGTCGAGCCCGTCTCCTCCGGTCAGGTAGTCGCCCCCGGCGCCGCCCTGAAGCGTATCGTTGCCCGGACCGCCGAGCAGATCGTCGAAACCGAACCCGCCCTTGAGCAGGTCCGCGCCGGCCTGACCGTCAAGAAAGTCGCTCCCGAACTGGCTTACAAGCGTGTCGTTGCCGGGGCCGCCGTAAAGCGCATCGTTGCCCGCCCCGCCGCGCAGAGCGTCATTGCCGCCAAGCGCTTCGAAAACATCGTTTCCGGCACCGAGCGTGACATCATCGTCGCCGTCCGTTCCCTGCAGCAAAGGCGGCTCGGGCGGCTCTTCGCCACCGTTGTCACCGCCGCCGTCATCTCCACCAAAACTGACGATGCCCGCCAGAAACGCCAAACCCAAAAGCAATAAGACAGCCATGGAATATCCCCCTGAAATTCACCCAGCGGAAAGAGTGCGGGCGTTCCAATGCCTTAGCGAGTCCAATCTTCCGTTTGTTGCCGGATTGGGGGTAATTCTCTGAATTTGACAGCTTTGTTTTCCGTTTAGGCTGCGCCTTCGCCCATAGCGTGCAACCAAGGTTGTGCGCCGCCGGGCATGGGCGGTCGGAAATAGGCCACCATCCGGCCTTCGGTCGGCGCGTCGGCCCCGTCCTGCCAGGGCGCCACACCGTGCAGCGTCATCCGATGCAGCAGCAGCGCCTCGCCCGGGGCGGCTGGCAGTTCCACGCGCCGGCAGATCTCGAACGCGCGGCGGCGGGCGGCGACATAGGCATCGGTGATGTCGGCGCTGGCCCAGTGCTCTGCCGGGATATCCGCCAGGGCCGCGCGCAGGCCCTCTGCGATGACCCTGTGGCTGCCTTCCCACACGACCAGCGGGCTGGCGCCCGGACCGCAGGCGGTCAACGGCAGGCCGAGGATGAAGGCATGCGGCTCCGCGATCCTGCGGCGGCGGTCCGGGCCGTCCGCGATCAGCCCGTCCACATGCGCCGCGTCGCGCCGCAGCCGGTATCCGAACGCCGCGTCGCTCTCGCCCGCGCGCGGACGCGGATAGCCGGGATAGGTCACCGACAGCTGCGCCGGGTGCAGCGACGGCAGCGGTGCCAGGGCTTCGATCACCGCGCCGCGCAGGGGCGTGCCGTCGATGCTGCCATCTGGAGCCGTGGGCAGCGCGTCCACGCCGACGAACCAGGTACCCTCGCATTGCAGCCACTCGGCCCGCATCTGCGGATCCGCGACGACCGCCAGCGCGGCCCGGTGCGCGGCCTCGGCCCAGGCGCGGATCCGCGGGTCGGGCGCGAAGCGCGTCCAGCCCCGCTCGGCCGCCGCCGCTACCATCCGGCGGCCTTGCGCAGCATGTTGAGCGCCACCAGCAGGATGAACCCGGCAAAGATCCGGCGCAGCAGTACCGCGTCCAGCGCATGCGCCAGACGTGCGCCCAGCGGCGCCGTGACCAGGGTCATCGACACCGCCACGGCGAAGGCGGCCAGGTTGACCGTGCCCAGCATGAAGGGCGGACGGCCCGCGGCCGGCACCTCGACCAGCAGGAAGGCCGCGACCGAGGGCACGGCGATCAGCACGCCGAACCCCGCCGCCGTCGCCACCGCCCGGTGCATCGGCACCGAATAAAGCGTCATCAGCGGCACGCCGAAGCTGCCGCCGCCGATGCCCATGAGCACCGACAGGAACCCCACCAGCGGCGACATCACCGCCCGGGTCACACCCTTGGGCATCGCCGGCCCCAGCCGCCAGTCCTTGCGCCCGAACCCGAGGTAGAGCCCGATGCCGAAGGCCACGATCCCGAAGAGCCAGAGCAGCGTCTCGGAGCGGAGCGCGGCCGCAACCAGAACACCCAGCAGCGCACCGATGGCGATCCCCGGCGCCCAGCCGCGCAGCAGCGGCCAGTCCACCGCGCCGCGCCCGTGATGCGCCATCACCGACCGGACGGAGGTGACGACGATGGCCGCCAGCGAGGTGGCGAGGCAGATCTGCATGAGCTGCGGGCTGTCGTAGCCCAGCGTCTGGAAGACGTAGTAGAAAATCGGCACGTGGACGATGCCGCCGCCCACCCCCAGCATGCCCGCGATCAGCCCGGCAAAGGCGCTGCCGGCGACGAGAAGCAGGACAAGCGGGGCGAGGACGGCAGGATCGGGCATCGGTATCTCCGGGTTGTGCGTGCCGGCAGGTAGACAGCGCCCGGCCCGGATTTGCAATGCCCGGTGCCGATCAGGCCGCGTCGCGCCCGGCCTCGGCCACCCGCTCCAGCGCCGCTTCGACCAGTTCCGGACCCGCGCCCGCGCCCGAGGCCCCTTCGGACAGATGCCGGCGCCAGGCCCGCGCACCGGGCCGCCCGGCAAAGAGCCCCAACATATGCCGCGTGATCTGGTGCAGGCGTCCGCCGGCGCTCAGGTGCCGCTCGATATAGGGCAACATGGCCCGCGCCGCCGCCTCGGGACCGGGCTGCGGCGGCGCCGCTCCGAAGATGCGCTCGTCGGCTGTGCCGAGAATATCCCACGGCTGATGATAGGCCGCACGCCCGATCATCACGCCGTCAAGGCCGCCGTCGAGCAGCGCCCTCGCCTCTTCGAGCCGCGCCACGCCGCCGTTGATCGAAATGTGCAGGTTCGGAAACAGCTGCTTCATCCGCTGCACCAGGTCGTAATCGAGCGGCGGGATATCGCGGTTTTCCTTGGGGCTCAGCCCCTGCAACCAGGCCTTACGCGCGTGGATCGTGACCCGCTCGCACCCCGCCGCGACGATCCGGGCCAGGAATTCGGGCAGCACCTCTTCAGGGTCCTGGTCGTCGACGCCGATGCGGCACTTGACCGTCACCGGCAGGTCGACCGCGTCCTGCATCACCCGGACGCACTCCGCCACAAGGGCCGGCTGCCGCATGAGCACGGCGCCGAAGGTGCCCGACTGCACCCGGTCCGAGGGGCAGCCGCAGTTGAGGTTGATCTCGACATACCCCGCCGCCTGCCCCATCCGCGCCGCCTTGGCCAGTTCCGCCGGGTCCGATCCGCCCAGTTGGAGCGCCACGGGATGCTCCGCCGGATCATGCTCCAGCAGATGCACCGCCCCGCCCCGCACCAGCGCCGGCGCCGTCACCATCTCGGTGTACAGCAAGGCATGACGGCTGAGCTGCCGGTGGAAATACCGGCAATGCCGGTCGGTCCAGTCCATCATCGGGGCACAGGATAATCTAGCGTTTTGATTTATTTGCATTTTTTGTGTATCTTCAAACTGTTGGCTTTGGGCCCTGCTACGCTGGAATACGCCCCAATATCCCCGAATTTGCCCCTCTACGACGACTCATTGCACACACAGCGCACACGAAAATGGCCTCCATCACCAAGCTCCCCTCCGGTGCCTACCGGGTCCAGATCAGACGAAAGGACCGCTACGCGAGCGAGACGTTCTTCCGCCGCGTCGACGCCCATCGTTGGGCCCGCCAGGCGGAGACCCGGGTCAATCAGGGGCTGGCGCCGAACAAGTCGTCCGTCTCCCGCCTCCAGACCTTTGGCGACCTCGTTGATCTTCATATAACCGATATGTGCGAGGTAGGGAAACCGCCGCGTCGCTAGCCAAGGCCGCCACGTTCAAGACGCTCAAGCGCGATCTGGGCAAGGAGAAGATCGGGCACCTCGACCGGCAAAAGCTGATCGACTACGGCAAGATGCGCGCTAATCAAGGCGCCGGTCCGGTGACCCTCAGCATCGATATCGGCGTGATCAAGATGATCATCACCCATGCGGCAGCCGTACACGGGCTCGACATTTCTCCCGAACCCGTTGATCTGGCACGTGTCGCGCTCAAGCGTCTCGGGCTGATCGGCAAAGGCACAGAGCGGGATCGTCGCTCTACCATCGATGAGTTGAACCGCCTCTTCCGTTGCTTCGATGACAACGAACGCCTGACCCTGCCGATGACACGCATCGTGAAGTTCGCGGTGGCCACGGCGATGCGGTTGGACGAGATCTGTCGCGTCGAATGGAGCGATCTCGATGTCGACCGCCGGATGCTCATGATCCGCGACAGGAAGGACCCGCGCAACAAGACCGGGAACGACCAGCGGATCCCGCTCTTCGCCGCCACGGGGTTCGATGCCTGGGCATTGGTCACCGAACAGGCCAAGGAACTCGGGCACGCAAGGGGCCGGATCTTTCCCTACAACTCGAAATCGGTCGGAACGGCCTTCCGGCGCGCCTGCGTCGATGTCAGCGTGAAGGACCTGCATTTCCACGATCTACGCCATGAGGGCACAAGCCGCCTGTTCGAGGTCGGCTTCGCGATCGAACAGGTCTCGCTGGTCACTGGCCACAAGGATTGGAAGATGCTGCGCCGGTACACGCATACCAGCGCCGCCCGCGCGCCATCGCACATGCGGATGTGCTGGCCGGAACCGTCGGGCTCGACATGGCCAAAGCGGGCTGGACGGCCACGGGTGACAGCTACCTCGGTCGCGTGACCAAGGGGCGCATCCTCGAGGCCGTGAGCGAGGCGAAGGGTGAGGACGCCGCCGACCAGATCGCCGGGCTGAAGAAGACGGAAATGGTGACGGCCGCCGAGGACCTGCTCGTGGGTACCAGCTGGCTGCCGGACCCGCTGCGCACGCCGCCGCTGCCGGAAGAGGACGCGCCGGAGATCGAACTGGTCGACCATGCGGACACCGCGGATGAAGAGCCTTCGAACGACGATCCCGACAGCGTCGAAGCGCAATCGGCGGAAGACGGCGGCGAACCGGCTATCGGAGATTCCGAGCCCTCGGGAGAAGATGATCCCGTCGCCGGTGACGCCTTCGCCCGGACAGCAGCCGAGTGACCTTCGAGCAGGTCGGAGCTCCTTCCCCCCGAGTTCCGGCAGCCGGGGTCCGCCAGAAATGGCGGGCCCCTTTTTCAATCCACGACAGGAGGCACAGAGCATGCACAGCCCCGCCGCCGACATCGCCCGCCGCCTTGCCGAAGATGCCGAGGCCGTCTGCCGCCACTACCTCACGACCGGGCGCAAACAGGGCCGCTACTGGATCGTAGGCGATGTGCAGAACACACCGGGCCGCAGCCTCTATGTCAGACTGACCGGTCCGATCTCTGGTCCCGGTGCCGCCGGAAAATGGACCGATTCCGCAACCGGGCAGCACGGGGACCTTCTGGACCTGATCGCCCTGAACATGGGGATCACCACGCTGAGGGACGCGCTGGACGAAGCGCGCAGGTTTCTCAGCCTGCCGCAGACGGACAGGCACCGCGCCACCAATCCGCCAGCCTCTGGCGGCTCACCCGAGGCCGGGCGGCGGCTCTGGGCCACGGGCCAGCCGACGTCGGGCACCTTGGCCGAACGCTATCTCGCCGGACGCGGCCTCACCGGGCTGGGCCATCTCGACAGTCTCCGGTTTCACTCGAGTTGCTTCTACTGGCGCGAGGATCACGCGCTGACAGACCCGCCCGAGACCTGGCCCGCCCTACTCGCCAAGGTGACGGACCTCGATGGGCGGCTTAACGGCCTGCATCGAACCTGGCTTGACCCCGCCACTGCGGACAAGGCCCCGATCATTCCACCGCGCAAGGCGATGGGCAATCTCCTCGGCCATGGTGTTCGCATCGGCAAACCGGTCAGCGTGCTGGCCGCAGGCGAAGGGCTGGAGACCATGCTCTCCCTGCATCTGGCCCTGCCGAAGCTTCCTGTCGTGGCGGCTTTGTCCGCCAACCATCTCGCAGCCCTGCAGCTGCCCGCCGATCTTCGCCGCCTATACATCGCCGTCGATGCCGATCCGGCAGGCCTGTCCGCCGCGGACCAACTGGCGTTTCGGGCCAGACAGGTCGGGATCGACGCGATCCACCTCTCCCCCCGTCTCGGCGATTTCAATGACGATCTGCGGGCCAATGGCCGCGACGAATTGTGCGCGCATCTGCGGCCGCAACTGGCACCCGAGGATGCCGTGGCCTTCCTCGACCACGCCGATCATTGATCGGGATCGGCGCAGTCGGCCAGCGCCTCCGCGATCAGAGCCACGCCTTCCGGCCTTCCGAGAGCGGGCTAGACGGAGCAGCGCCTGAACGGGCCCGCAATGGCAATCCATCCTCCGCTTTGCTTCGGCCGCCGCAGGCGCGGCGGTGCAGACCCGCCCGGCCCCCGCTTTTCCGTCGCCCGGGAAGGCCGCGAGAGGCGCGGTCTTCGACAACCGGAGACAACATCATGACCGAGCCCCATGTTCAAACCCGATCCTCGACCGCCGTCGTGCTCGAGGAACTGCAGCTCTACGGCTGGCGCCCCTTCACGGACGAGCCCGATCCCCGCCCCTTGCCGGAGGCCGATGCCATTCGCACCGCCGTCGCCGACATCTTCGACGCGCTCGTCTCGACGCTGTCCGACACGCGGTTGGAGCCCGACCTCGAAGACCTGCTCTGGTCCATGGCCAACCTGTTCCACCGCACATCGACGCGGATAAACCGTGAGCTCGACAGCAATGAACAGGCGCAGAAGCGGTCGCAACGCGAGCAGGACGGATCCGAGGTCCGCTCGGTCGAGCTCGAGACCCTGATCGCGGAGGGCATTACGCTGATCGAGCGGCGCAATGCCTTTGAGGCCATGCGCGATCTCGCCGCCGCGTTGTTCGAGACCCATCTCGGCCAGACTTGGCAGCCGCGCACGGGCAGCCACGTGAACCGCCGCACCCTGACCGCCTCGTTGATCGACAGCCGCGATCACTTGGCCGCAAGACGTAGGGCCGATCTGGAACCGCTCCTGCCCCAAGGCACAAAAATCGCCTTCAGTGGCGGGCTCGACTGCACCGATCATGCGGCCATCTGGGCGGCCCTCGACCGCGTCCACGCGAAACACGCCGACATGGTCCTGTTGCACGGCGCCGCGCCGCGCGGGGCCGAACGGATTGCCGCCGCCTGGGCCGACAAACGCGGCGTGACACAGATCGTCTTCAAGCCCGACTGGACGCGGCACGGCAAATCGGCCCCCTTCAAGCGCAACGACCAGTTACTCGACGCCCTGCCCATCGGGCTCATCGTCTTCCCGGACTCGAGTATCACCGAAAATCTCGCGGACAAGGCCCGCGCGATGGGCATTCCCCTCTTCGACTTCCGGCCGAAAGCCGCCCCACCGGCATAACCGGATTTCCGCCGATGCCCGCCCCGGACCCTCCCGGGGCGGGCCGTTTTCTGCTATGATCTGCCCGTGCCAATGGAGGAGGTGGCGACGCGATCCTTGTTCTCGAAAGGAGTGCCTCATGTTTTTCTCCACCCTCTTCACGCTGTTCGGCCTCGGTGCCCTCTGCTGGATCCTGTTCAACTTGGCCGTCTACGCCCTGCCCTTCGCAATTGAGCTGACTTCGGGCATGTATCTGCATGAGTCCGGCCAAGGCGTTTTCCTGTCGATCATTGCGGGCCTCTTCATCGGCGGCTTCGTCGCCGCTCTGGGAGAATTCGCCTTTGACGGCATCCGTTGGGCCCCGCTCAAACTCGCCATCAGTCTTATCTACTCGGTCCCCGCCGGGATCGCCGGGTTTCATGCGGCAAAGGGTCTTGCCGAATTCGGCAGCGCAGGCGCCGTCACCATCACCTTCTTGTCCTGGCTTGGCGCGCTCATAATCGGCGGGACAGCTTGGGCGCGGGTATCGGGCTGGTCCGAGGTCAACGCCATGTACGACCCGCATCCGCACAGGTCTTTCGACGAACACTGAACGCCCTGTGAAGCTTGCGCCGGTGCGTGCCGTCCGCGACGTCGTCAGTGTGCGCCGCAACAGATTGCTGCACCAGGTCTCGATCCTCGCCGTCACCGCAGCGTTGCGACTGGGCAAGACCGGCTAAGCAAAGCCAGATCACTGAGACCCAAGTCATGGCGCATGGCCCCGGTCGCTCATGCACCTGGATCGCCGGCAGACCGAATATCACGGCAGACAAACGCTGACACAGCGAGAGGGGGCACCCGATTGGGCGCGCCGGATGAAGCGCCAGCAATCCCTTCAACACGGCCTCTCGACCGCCGCCCATGTCATCCGCTCCGGCGATCATGGCGGCGGCGGCACGGTCGTCAGCCTTTCCGAAAGGTCTTCCTGATGTTCCGACGCCCCAGTGTCCGCTACGGCACCACGCCCGCGCCTATCACCCCCTACCAGAAGGCCGCCCAGGTCTGGGACGAGCGCATCGGCTCGGCGCGCGTGCAAGCCCGCAACTGGCGCCTTATGGCACTCAGTTGCCTCGCCCTGTCCGCCGGGCTCAGCGCGGCGCTCGCCTGGCAATCGACGCGCAGCAGCGTCGTCCCCTACGTGGTCGAGGTCGACAACCTCGGTGCGGCACAGGCCGTCGCCCCGGCGCTGGCCGAGTATCGCCCGACCGATCCGCAGATCGCGTGGCATCTCGCCCGCTTCGTCGAGCATGTCCGGCAGGTCCCGGCCGATCCGATCGTGCTGCGCCAGAACTGGCTTCGTGCCTACGATTTCGCCACGGATCGCGGCGCTGTCGCGCTAAACGACCATGCCCGGGTGAACGATCCCTTCGCCACCGTCTTGGGGTTGATCCCAAACTCCCGACTTAGTTCCGAGAGCGAAGCTTGCGATCGCTGTATTGCAGCTCTGACGGCGTACGTGGTCGTGGCGCTGCCATGACGAACTTGTCCCATAGTGCTTCCTTCCATTTCTGCGAAAGGCTCACACCATCAAACCGTGGGGTCAAACACCTAGGGCCTTGCCCGTCACATGGCGAAATACGAACTCACGCCTGCGTCAAAGAGGGATCTCAGGGGTATGCGGCCGTCCACGTTCGACACTAAAAGGCCTGAACAAGCGGAAAACTACTTGAAGCTGCTCGGGGACAGCTTCGACGCTATCGAATGCAGACGAGCGCCGCCAAGACCATTGCCGCGATTGCCCGACGAGGTCTGCATACATCGGTGCTAGTGTCACTACATCTACTGGGCAATCATTGACCATCCAGTCATCATCCCGCACAAGATAATGGATTTTCCAGAGGTTTAGACACGGGTTTAAAGCCCCGTCCTCATCCAATCGAGCGCGCGCTTTCAGCACATTTCCCGAGGTCAAAAGCGGTCGACGCAGATGAGCCTGACCAGTGCAGCCAATTAGCCACGCCTTTGTTCATTCCAGACAATTGCTCCAATCCTGCAGCCTCGCGCTTCTAACGCGCCGGCGCCTCACGGAACGCCGACGGCGTCAGGCCGGTCCAGCGTCGAAAGCTTCTCGAAAAGCTATTCGCATCGCGGTAAGCCAACATACTGGCGATCTCGTCCGCGCGCAGGGTGGTCTTGGTCAGATACCGGATTGCCATGTCGCGCCGCGTGGCGTCGAGGACAGCCTGATAGGACGTCTGCTCTTCGCCCAATCGCCGCTGCAGTGTGCTGCGGCTGATCCCGAGAGCAAGAGCCACGTCCTCGGCTCCCGTCCGCCCTGCGGGCATCAGATCGACCAAGGCGCCCCGTACCCGCTCTGCGACAGGCCAACGGTCGTTCTGGGCGGCCAGCTGAAGCTTCAGGTCGGCCTCGATATCGGCCCAGAGGGTCGGATTCTCGGAAATGAACGGGCGTTTTGCATCCTCAGCCGAAAACGCCGCGTAGGTGGCATGCGACCACTCCGGCATCACGCCGAGGGGGCCGGCGATCATGCGCCGCTCCTCCTCCGACCCATCGAAGCCCGCTGCAACGGGGCATACCAAATAGGCCGTCGCCCCGCGAATATTCTCGACAGCGACCACAAGTTGCAGCGCGCCAAGGCTCGGCGGCATGGGCACGCGGGCGTCGACGCTGTCTAATTCCAATCGCAACAGCCCGTCCTCCCGGAACACCCGCATGAGCGTCGGGCCGAGCAGCGACTTGAACTGCGCCAGACGCATCAGACCGGTTTCCATGTCGGGCGCGCAGGACAGGGTGAAAAAGACCGGGATCACGGGTCCGCGCGAGATCGCGATACCGAGGTGGGGCACATAATCGGGGCGCGGCGACAGCACTTCCATCGTGTTCCAGCATTCGAAATACTGCTGCGCCGTGCCTCGCACCTCGGTCCGGCCATAAGGAAGCGTGCCAAGGCCCGCGGTCTCGAGCATCACCTTCGGATCGACGCCGAGGATGCGGCACGCCACGTCGGTCGCCATGAACAGGGAATAAGTCTGTGAATTGTCCATGCGCCCGAACTCTCAAGTACCTTGCCTCAATGCCACGGGCGGTTGGGCAGGACCAGACTCTGAATACCGACTGACCCAATCTGCATGCGCCTGACCACATATGCATATCGCCGCCTTATGCCGCCCGGCCTAATTTAGAGTTGTTGATAAGCCAAGTCTCGTCCACCAGCCGACTGGAGAAAGCCATGGACCTTACGATAAACGGCACCAGCCACACGGTGGACCTGCCAGACGACATGCCGCTGCTCTGGGCGCTGCGGGACGGTCTAAATATCACCAGCGTTAAGTACGGCTGCGGGATCGCCCAGTGCGGTGCCTGCACCGTCCATATCGGCGGCGATGCCGTGCGCTCCTGCCAAGTAGCGCTGGCTGATGTCTGGGGCGAGATCACGACGATCGAGGGGCTGGGCAAGCCCGACGCTCTGCACGCCATTCAGGCCGCCTGGATCGACCACCAGGTGGCGCAGTGCGGATACTGCCAATCCGGCCAGATCCTGCAGGCCGCCGACCTTCTGGCCCGCAACCCGGAACCATCCGATGACGATATCGACGCCGCGATGTCGGGCAACCTGTGCCGTTGCGGGACCTATCCCCGCATCCGCGCCGCCGTCCACAGCGCCGCCAGCATGATGCGGGAGGCTTGAACGATGGGACGCGCCAGAACCATCGCCCGCCGCAGTTTCCTGATCGGGTCGGCAACGATCCTCGGCGGGGTCGCCTTCGGGGCTTATTTCGTAACCCGTCCGACGCCAAATCCCTTGCTGGAAGGTCTGGGGACGGGCGAAGCCGCGCTGACCCCCTTCGTCAAGATCACGCCGGACGGGATCACCCTGATCGTCCCGCGCGCCGATGTGGGGCAAGGCATCGCCTCGACACAGGCCATGCTGATCGCGGAAGAACTGGATATCGACCCAAGCACTGCCGCCACGCTTGACCCCGGACAGCCGCATCAGGCCTATTTCAACGCCGTTGTCGCAGCGGAAAGCCTGCCATTCCCGGCCTGGGACCACGGTTTCGTGGCCAGCACGGTGCGCGACCTGATGGGTCAAGTCGCGCGGCTGACCAGTTCCCAGTTCACCGGCGGATCGTCTTCCACTGCCGACCAGCATGAAACCCTGCGCCTGGCCGGTGCCACGGCGCGGGAGACACTCAAGGCCGCGGCGTCGGCGCGCACGGGTGTGCCGAGGGCGGACCTGCGGACCGAGGACGGGCAAGTCGTACTGCCGGACGGCACGCGCATTCCCTACACGGAGCTTGCCGGCGAGGCGGCGGCGATAGACCCCATCACTGACGTGACGCTCCGCCCCGCCTCCGCGTGGACGCGCTTGGGCCAGCCTTACCGGCGGCTCGACATCGTCGCGAAATCCACCGGAACCCAGGACTACGGCATCGACGTGGTACTACCCAGCATGCTCTACGCCACCGTGCGCGCCAACCCGGGGCGCGGCGGCGCCATGGCTAGCTACTCCGCCGATGCCACGCTGGCGATGCAGGGCGTGCGGTCGGTCGTCGAAGTGGACGAGGGGCTGGCGGTCATCGCTGACAATACCTGGTTCGCTTTCAAAGCTGCTGAGGCGCTAGAGGTCGAGTGGCTTCCGCCCGACTATCCCGCCAGCTCCGCCGAAATGTGGCAGGCGCTGAGCGATGCGCGCACGGATGACTTCCGCAACAGCCGACTGCGCGACGATGGCGATGTCGAGGCCGCCCTGAACGGCGCCACAGTAATCGAGGCGGAATACCGATCGCCCTTCCTCGCCCACGCCGCGCTGGAACCGCTGAGCGCCACGGTGCTGGTGGATGCGGACAGGGTGACGATCTGGACCGCCACGCAGATTCCGGCGGTGGTGCGCGACGCGGCGGTGGAACTGACCGGCCTCGATCCGTCGCAGGTCACCCTCCATGTCCTGCCGGCGGGCGGCAGCTTCGGCCGCAGGCTCGACCACGACTACGTCGTGCAGGCGATCCAGATCGCCGCCACCATGCCCGGCACGCCGATCAAGACCACCTGGAGCAGGGAGGAGGACATGACCCATGACTTCCCGCGGCCGCTCCACATGGCCGTTGGTCGAGGCGCGGTGGAGAATGGTCGGGTGCTGGCCTATGATCTCGACAGCATCAGCCCCTCGCTCATCTCGTCGTGGTTCGGGCGCATCTTCATCGTGCCGCCGGGGCCTGACACGATGCTGGTCTGGGGCGCCTATGACCAACCCTATGCTATCCCCAATTACAGGGTGTCGGGCTATGCCGCGCCGCCGCTGATGCCGGTCGGCTCCTGGCGATCGCCCGGGGCCTGTTCCAACAGCTTCTTCCACGAAAGCTTCCTGTCCGAACTGATCCACGCCGCCGGCGCCGACCCGCTGGAGGAACGCCTCCGCCTGATCGCAGACGCCGACAGCCGTCGGGTCCTGGAAGCCGTGGGTGAGATGTCGAACTGGGCGGGCGCCGACATCGGGCCGGGGCGCGGGCGCGGCATCGCCTTTGCCCACACCCACGGCGTGCCGGTGGCCGAGGTCGTCGACGTGACCGTGACCGACCGGGGCATCCGCATAGACGAGGTCTGGATCGCCGCCGATTGCGGCACCGTCTTCGACCCCGTCAACGCCGGGGCGCAACTGACGGGTGCGGCCATCTTCGGCCTGGGCCATGCGATGAATTGCGAACTCACCTACGAGAACCACGCGGTGCAGCAGACCAACTTCCACGCCTTCGAGGGGATACGCCTGCATCAGACGCCGCGGTTCCACACGCAATTGCTGGGCCTCGCCGAGAGGGTCCGTGGGTTGGGGGAGCCCGCAACGGCCCCCGCCGCGCCAGCCCTGGCCGATGCGATCTTCGCCGCCACAGGCGAGCGCCCGCGCGAGATGCCGTTCAGCCGGTCGGTGGATTTCGCATGAGGCCCGAACTTGGTCTTCCCCTGATCGTTGCCGCCGGTCTAGGGGTTGGAACGCTTGCGCTGGCTGAGGGCGAGCATGGCCTCGACCTCTCCGCCCTGCCGGAACCGGGCAGCGTCGCGCTTGAGGACGGGCTGGCCGCCTGGGACAGCATCCATACAGTCCTGACCCACCCCCGCTGCCTGAACTGCCACGTCGGGGAGGATGACGTCCCGCTCTGGGGCACGCCGGAGGAACCCGACCGGATCCACGGCATGGCGATCAACGCCGGCGACAGCAGGATCGGCGGCGAGGGTCTGTCGTGCAACGCCTGCCACCAAACCTCCACGCGCCCGAACACCGTGCCCCATGCGGCGCCACAAACTGGCATGGACTGGCGCCTGGCGCCGGTCGAATTCCAGTGGATTGACCGCACCAGCGCCCAGATCTGCCCCCAGATGCGCGACCCCGACCAGAACGGTGGCCGCGACGCGGCGGGACTGATCGAACACATCCTGCACGACGCCGAACTTATCGGCTTCATCACGTGGAGTTTCGACCCCGGCGCAGGCCGCGACCCCGCCCCGGGCAGCCTGCAGGCACATCTAGAGGATATGGCGATCTGGACAGCCGCCGGGATGCCTTGTCCGGCGGGGTGAGTGAATCCGCGCAATATCGCTGACCGCGTCCCCCGCCGGACGACTGCAATGCCGGCGCACCTGCCGGGTAAGCCGGTCCCGAAAAACTTAAACACGAAAGGAATGAACTATGACTGACACCCAATACCCCAAGGACCGGACGGCGCTTCTTTGCGTCGATCCCTACAACGATTTCCTCGCCGAAGACGGCAAGATGTGGCCCGCCCTCGGCGAAGTCTCCAGAGCAGTTGATCTTCATGCCAACCTGATCAAGCTCCGTGTTGCCGTGCGGGAGGCCGGACATCCGAGTTTCATTTTGCCGCATCATCGGCACCACCCAAACGACTTTGAGGGGTGGGCGAACCTGACACCGTTTCAGGCTGCGGCACATGAACAGAAAATGTTCGCCGAAGGTGACCGGGGCGGTGAGTGGTACGAGGGGTTCGGCCCCGACCACGGAGACATCATCGTGAAGGAGCATTGGGGCGCGTCGAGCTTTGCCAATACCGACCTTGATGTGCAGCTGCGCCAACGCGGCATCACCCATGTCATCTTTGTGGGCGCGATCGCCAATACGTGTACCGAAGCGTCTGCAAGATATGCGGCCGAACTTGGCTATCATGTGACCCTCGTTCGCGACGCGACGGCGGCCTTGTCCCCGGAAGCGCTGCATGCCGCCCACGAGATCAACGGCCCGACCTATGCCCATGCGATTCTGACCACGGCCGAGGTGGTGGGGAAACTGGTCGATGACACGGTCGCATGATCCACACGTCGACAAGTCAGCCGTGGTTGACCACGAGATCGTTGCATCAGTCTCCTCACCGCTTTCCTGAAATCAGGAGATTTCCATGAACGAAACCACTTCCAACCCCGATAGCATGGTCCACAATCCGCAGGTCCAAACCGCATTGAAAGAATGGCAACGCATCTTTACGCAGCTTGACTTGGACAAACTGCCAGATTTTCTGGCAGACGACGTGACATATTCCAATCCGGGCGACGCGATGCCATTGCGCGGCAAGGATGCACTTGTCGGCAGTTTGGGGTTGTCGTTCAGCCTCTTCGAGGATTTCGAATACACGCGGCATTTCAACGGTGAAGAAGGTCATGTCCTGGAGTTCCGCGGCCGCGTTGGCGATACGCCGTTCACGGGCATAGATATCATTCGCTTTGATGCCGCCGGCAAGATAGCGGACCTTGTCGTGATGATCCGCCCAATAACTGCCATCATGAAACTTGGCGAAGAAGCCGCGCGCCGCATGTCAGTCACGAACCAGGCCGCTCAAGACTAGAGCGTCGTCACCTACGCGTCGCAGTGCATCCATTGTCAACCCGATCCACCAGATGCCGGGACTGAACACCTAGGCCTCAACGGTGCCCATGTTTTTCGCAGGTCCCGCATCTTTAGCGGCGTCGTCCAGAATCTCGCCCAAGACCGCGCTATCGATCTTGACCGCTCCTGCGTTCCGGGCGGCCTCGTTGGGATCGGGAAGCGCCTTGCGCCACAGGTTGCCCAATCCGCCGAGGATCCCGTTCTGCAGGAAGAGAACCAGCAGGATGAGCACGACGCCCAGGATCAGGGTTGTCTGCCCCCCGACCGCGCCGCCGCCGAGAAAGAAGGACAGCCCGCCGATGGCCACTGCCCCAAGGAACGCGCCGGACAGGGTCCCGAGGCCCCCCACCAGCACGTAGATCGGAACCAGCAGTGCTTCCTGAACGGAAAAGATCGACGGGTTGAGGTAGTTGGCCACAGACCGAACAGAGCGCCTGCCAGCCCGGCCAGAGCGCCGGAATAGGCAAAGTTCAGAAGCTGGTATTTCCTAACGTCATAGCCCAGAAGCTCTGTCTTTTCGGCGTCGATCCGTATGCAATCCACGATCCGGCCAAAGGTGCCGCGCATCAGCCAGCGCGTTAGGAAATAAAGCAGTGCCGCGATGACGACCGCCGCCGCGAAAGCCGCGTTCGGGTCGAGCGGCTGCGCGTCCCCGCCGAACCCGAGGACGATCCCCGGAATGTTCGACAGACCGTTGTCGCCGCCGATGGTCGCCGCGCCGGCATCCAGCTTGAACGTCTGGGTCACGGACCAGAGCAGAAACGTGAACGTATAGGACAGGATGGTGCTTTGCAGCGGCCCCATGCGGGCGAAGAATATGATATATCCAAGAGCCGCAGCGGCCAGCGCCCCGAACCCGGCCGCCGCCGGGAGCGCCCAGATCAGCGTGTTTCCGGTCGCGGGAGCGAGGTTGATGGAGACGACACTGCCGAAATAACCGCCCAGTCCGTAAAAGGCCGTCTGACCGAGGCTCAGCAGTCCGCCACGCCCCCAGACCACGTCGAGACTGAGACCGAGAAGCCCGAAGATGACCCAGGATGTCGCGACGAAGGCCAGATAGGGGTCGATCTGTCCGGCCAAGGCGAGAGCCAGGAACACCGTGACGGCCGGAAAGACAAGGCCCGCGTGTTTGTAAAGTCTTGCAGAGAATGACATGGCGGGCCTCACAGTTTGCGGCGCCACTTGGCCGAGATCCCCATCGGGTAGAGCCAAAGCAGCAGCGCGGTGATGACGAAGAAGAAGACGTCGCCGACAACGGAGGTCATGAAGCTTGCGGTCACGGATGCGCCTCCCCCGAGACCGATTGCCGTGAGTGCGCTGCCGGTCAAGGTGACGGGTCCAGCCACGACCACCGTCAGGAACGCCTTGATGACGAAGGCAAATCCCATCGAAGGGGTTGCGGGTACGATCGGAAGGAGAACCGCACCTGCAAACCCTGCCAGCCCGCACCCGACCGAGAAGGTCAGCATGTTGGTGCGGGAGGACTCGATTCCGATGGCCTGTGCCATTTGCGGCACCTGGATCGAGGCGCGCGTCTTCATGCCGTAGACCGTTTTCGTCATCAGAAGATAGACGAAGACCAGCATCGCGGCAGCCACACCGATCATCAGAAGCGGATAAGCATCTCGACCCGCAATGGCGCAGCGCGGGCGGCGTTGATTTCGGGCGCCGTCCTGATAGGGTGCCCCCCACCTAGGGGTGTCCCGACAAGGGGCTGAGATATCGCTGGCGCGTCGGTCGCAGGGTCGTCGCGCAGCGCGGTGACCCTTTGAACCTGATCCGGATCATGCCGGCGAAGGGACAGGACCGCAGCGCCCTCTTGCCCTTGCCGGCCTCAACATGACGAGGCCGACGTGACATCTCCATCGACAGACCCGCGCCCGATATCGGCGACCATTGCCGTCCTTATTCGCGACAACCAGGTGCTTCTCGTGCGCCGCGCAAATCCGCCCGATGCGGGCCTCTGGGGCTTTCCGGGCGGGAAGGTCGACCACGGCGAGACGCTGTTCGGCGCCGCGACACGCGAACTGACCGAGGAAACCGGCGTCGTCGCCGCGCCGCTCTGCGTGAGCACGGCCCTCGACGCGTTCGACCGCGACGCCGCCGGCACCCTGCACCGACACTTCATCCTGATCGCCGTGCTGTTCCGATGGCTCGCCGGAGAGCCGGTTGCCGGCGACGACGCTCTGGAGGCGCGATGGGTCGATCTGGGCGTACTGAAGGAAAACGAACTCGCGCTGAGCCGCGATGTGGCCGAGGTCGCGCTCCAGGCCGCAGCGCTGATGTCGGAGGTGCCGGCATGATCGCCAATGTCCTGACCATCGCTGGCACCGACCCTTCGGGCGGCGCCGGCATCCAGGCCGATATAAAGGCCATGTCGGCGCTTGGCGCCTATAGCTGTTCCGTCATCACGGCGGTGGTCGCGCAGAACACTCAGGGTGTCCGCTCGTTCCAGGCGCTCGACCCCGATTTTGTCGCCGCCCAGATCGACGCAGTGCTGGACGACCTGCGCATCGACGCGGTGAAGATCGGCATGATCGCAAACGCGGGCATCGCCCGCGCCGTGGCCGACCGGCTGCGCCATCACGGGGCGCGCAACATCGTGCTCGACCCGGTGATGGTGGCGAAAAGCGGCCATGCGCTGCTGGACCCCGAGGCGGTCTCGGCGGTGCGCGACAGCCTTGTGCCGCTGGCTCGTGTCATCACCCCGAACCTGCCCGAGGCGGCCGTCCTGCTGGATCGCGACGACGGTTGGACCGCCGAGACGATGCAGACCGCCCTGCCCGCGCTACTGACGCTCGGCTCCGAGTACGTGCTGCTCAAGGGGGGCCACCTGGCGGGCGCAGAGAGCACCGACCTGCTGGCCGGACCCGAGGTCACGCAGACCCTGCGCGCCCCGCGTATCGCCACGACCAACGATCACGGCACCGGCTGCACCCTGTCCTCGGCCATTGCGGCGCTCTTGCCCCATCACGATATGGCCGAGGCCGTGGCCCGCGCCAAGGCGTACCTGCATGCTGCGCTTGCCGAAAGCGTCTCGCTGGATGTGGGCCACGGCCATGGGCCGGTGCATCACTTCCACGCGTTCTGGGGGTCAGGCGGTTAGGGCGTCGATCCTGTCCTTGAGGGCGCGGGCGGCGGCCTCGGGGTCCGGCTGGCCGCAGATCGCCGACACCACGGCGACGCCTTGCGCGCCGGCCTTCAGGGCCTGTGCCACATTCGCGGCCTTCAGGCCGCCGATTGCCACGGCGGGCACGGGGCTGGCCGCAACCTGCGCCGCCAGCCCGTCGAAGCCCACGGGCGCCTTGTGATCGCGCTTCGACGGCGTGGCAAAGACCGGCCCGGCACCGATGTAGTCGACCAGCGCCGGATCGACGGCGGCAGACAGCGCGGGCGTCTCGACCGACAGGCCCAGCACCATCGCCGCACCAATCCGTTCCCGCGCCTCGGCCACCGCCATGTCGCCCTGCCCGATGTGCAGCCCGTCCGCACCGATTGCGATGGCGGCCTCCACGTCGTCGTTCACGATCAGCGCCGCGCCGGTCCCCGCCAGCGCCGCCTTCAGCGCACGCCCCGTCTCGATCATCCTTGCCGTGTCGGCGGTCTTGTCGCGCAGCTGCACCACCGTCGCCCCACCCGCCACGGCGGCGCGGGCCGTTTCGACCATGCCGACCCCGGCGCAAAGGCCGGGATCGAGCACGAGGTAAAGCGAGAGGTCGGGACAGCGTCTCATGCCGGGCCCGCCGCGTCGTGGATGACCGCGCCTGCCAGCGCCTCGGGCGTGACCGCCGCCAGCGCGTCGATAAAGCGCGGCGCAAAGCTGCCCGGCCCCGCGGCGCCCTGATGCGCCCGCGTCCCGGCCACGGCGAAATGCGCCAGCGCGCCGACGGCGGCGTCGAACGCGTCCTCGGCCACAGCCGCATAGGCGCCACAAAGGCAGGTCAGCGAACAGCCAAGCGCGGTGTTCATCGGCATCAGGGGCGACCCGCCCTCGATCCTCACCGCGCGGCTGCCGTCGGTCACATAGTCCACCGCGCCGGTCACCGCGATCACGGCGCCGCTGGCCTGCGCCAGCCGCCGCGCACCCTCTTCCGCCGCCGCGACCGGATCGCGTCCGTCGACTCCCTGCCCTTGGCTTGTCTCCCCCGCCAGCGACAGGATTTCCGAGGCATTGCCCCGGATGATCGTCGGACGTTCGGCCACCAGAGCCTGCACCACCTCGCGGCGATAGGCGGTCGCCTGACAGGCGACCGGGTCCAGGACCCAGGGCCGCCCGGCCCGGTGCGCGCCGCCGATTGCGGCCTGCATGCCCTCCACGAAGGGCGGTGACAGGGTGCCGATGTTCACGGTCACGGCCCCGGCGATCCCGGCGAATTCCTCGGCCTCTTCGGCGTCCGAGACCATGGCCGGGCTGGCCCCTGCCGCCAGCAGCACGTTGGCCGCGACGTTCATGGCGACGTAATTGGTGATGCACTGGACCAGCGGCGGCGTGGCGCGCAGGGCCGTCAGAAGCGTTTCAGGGGTCTGACTCATGCCTTGTCCTCCAGCGGGATGTAAAGGTTTCCGCCCTCGCGGAATTTCTCGGCCATGCGTTCCATGCCGTCCCTCTGCGCATCGGCGCGGATGTCGTGGGAAATCTTCATCGAACAGAACTTCGGCCCGCACATGGAGCAGAAATGCGCTACCTTGTGCGCCTCTTTCGGCAGGGTTTCGTCATGCATCGACCGCGCGGTTTCGGGATCGAGCGAGAGGTTGAACTGGTCTTCCCAGCGGAACTCGAACCGCGCGCGGCTGAGCGCATCATCGCGAATCTGCGCCGCCGGATGTCCCTTGGCCAGGTCTGCTGCATGTGCTGCGATCTTGTAGGTGATGACGCCGGTCTTGACGTCGTCGCGATCCGGAAGCCCGAGGTGTTCCTTGGGCGTCACGTAACACAGCATCGCCGTGCCGAACCAGCCGATCATCGCCGCGCCGATGCCGCTGGTGATATGGTCATAGCCCGGCGCGATATCCGTCGTGAGCGGCCCGAGCGTGTAGAACGGCGCCTCGCCGCAGACTTGCAACTGCTTGTCCATGTTCGCCTTGATCTTGTGCATGGGCACATGCCCCGGCCCCTCGATCATCACCTGGCAGTCCTTCGCCCAGGCGATCTGCGTCAGTTCTCCGAGCGTTTCGAGTTCAGCAAATTGCGCCTCGTCATTGGCATCCGCGATGGAGCCGGGGCGCAGCCCGTCTCCAAGGCTGAAGGACACGTCGTAAGCCCTTGCGATATCGCAGATTTCATCGAAATGCTCGTAGAGGAAACTCTCGCGGTGATGGTGCAGGCACCACTTCGCCATGATCGAGCCACCGCGCGACACGATCCCCGTCACCCGGTCCACGGTCATCGGGATCATGTGCAAGCGGACCCCTGCGTGAATGGTGAAGTAGTCCACCCCCTGCTCGGCCTGTTCGATCAGCGTGTCGCGGAAGACCTCCCAGCTTAGGTCCTCGGCCAGGCCGCCGACCTTTTCCAGCGTCTGATACAGCGGAACGGTCCCGATGGGCACGGGGCTGTTGCGGATGATCCAGTCGCGGATGTTGTGGATGTTGCGCCCCGTCGACAGGTCCATGACCGTATCCGCGCCCCAACGCGTGGCCCAGACCATCTTTTCCACTTCCTCGGCCATCGAAGACGTCACCGCCGAATTTCCGATATTGGCGTTGATCTTGACGAGGAAGTTGCGCCCGATCGCCATCGGTTCGGCCTCGGGGTGGTTGATGTTGGCGGGGATGATCGCCCGGCCCAGGGCGATCTCGTCGCGCACGAACTCGGGCGTGATGACATCCGGGATCGCCGCGCCGAAACTTTCGCCGTCGCGCGCCTGCTTTGCCGCCTGCGCCTTGCGCCCGAGGTTTTCCCGGATCGCAACGAATTCCATTTCCGGCGTGACGATCCCGGCGCGGGCATAGGCCATCTGGGTGACGGCCCGCCGCCCGGCGGCACGGCGCGGGGCGTGGCAGACGGGAAACTCCGGCACCAGCCGCGCACCCTCGGCAAAGCCGTTGTCCTCGGGCTTCACGTGGCGGGCGCCGTAGCTCTCGGTATCGCCTCGCGCCGCGACCCAGCCCTCGCGCAGGCGCGGCAGGCCCCGGTCGATCGCGATCTCGGCCTCCGGGTCCGTATACGGGCCGGAGCTGTCATAGACGGTGACGGGCGGCTCGCCCGCCGTGGGATGCAGGTCGATCTCGCGCATCGGTATACGGATATCTGGGTGGCGTTTCCCCGCGTGCCAGACGCGTCGGGAGGCGGGCAGCGGGCCCGTGGTGACGGTTGGGGTCAGGTCTTTCATCGGTGGGAGCCTCCAGAGCTCAAAGCGTTGGAGACCCAGTTCTGCGCCCGAATGGGATTGCCGGTGTGGTCATCGCCCCCACATGCATGACGTGGTCGGCGGCCCGCGCGGCCAGTGCACCATCCCTACGCCAGTGTGAACTGGATCAGGTTCATCGGGTCACTGCGCTGCACGGGTGCCAGCAGTATCTCAGCCTCTTGTCGAGACCCCCCGGGTGAGTGCGGGCAGGCTGCGCGGCAAACGCGCCGATGTCAACACGCGCGGCGCACGTACCTACCCGAATTCCCAAATCCGGAGTTCGGATCAATTCGTTATTCCAGGCGATCCAGGTCAGCTAGGCTGCCTCCCGCAGCGGAGGGTGACAGCCATGCAAAAAGGAGAACAGATCGGTTTCATCGGGCTGGGAACCATGGGCGCGCCGATGGCTCTGAACCTGCGCCGCGTCGGACAGCCGCTGATGGTCTGGAACCGGACGCCGGAGCGCGCCGCGTCCCTGAAAGAGGCCGGGGCGAAGGTGGCGGCCGATGTGGGCGACCTCTTCGTCCACTGCACAACGGTCATCCTGATGCTGGAGAACGCGGCCGCGACCGATGCCGTGCTGGGCCGCCGCACCGGGGCTTTCGCGGGCCGCGTCGCCGGGCATTTGATCGTGTCGATGGGCACGACGTCTGCACAGTATTCCCGGGGCCTGTCACGCGATATCGCCACCGCAGGCGGGCGCTACGTGGAGGCGCCGGTCTCGGGCTCCCGCAAACCGGCGGAGGCGGGGCAACTCGTCGGCATGCTCGCCGGACCTTCGGAAGAGATCGAACGCCTGCGTCCCCTGCTGGCGCCGATCTTCAAGCAACTTTTCGACTGTGGCGCCGTGCCCGCCGCGCTACAGATGAAGACGGCGGTCAACACCTTCCTGATCACCCTGGTCATCGGCCTTGCCGAAGCCGCGCATTTCGCCGCGCGCCACGGGCTCGACATGGACCGCTTCGCCGACATTCTCAACGCCGGGCCGATGGCCAGCGATGTCTCCCGCGTGAAGATCGACAAGCTCTGCCGCCGCGACTTCAGCCGACAGGCGGGCATATCGGACGTGCTGAAGAACAGCCGCCTGGTCGTCAAGGCCGCAAAGGCCGCCGGCACCGCCCATCCGCTGATGGAACTCTGCGTGGGATTGTATGAGGCGACAGAAAAGATGGGCGGCGCTCAGCAGGACATGATCGCCGTGATCCACGCCCTCGAATCCCGGGCAGAGAGGCCGCAGTGACCCGGCCCCTAGCGCGTCACCGCCATCACCGCGCTGCCACCGCTCATTATCCCGCCGCCGGCATAACCCATGCGGCGACGCGCGCGATGACCGTCAAAGAGCCGACCAGCCTGCTCTGCGATCAGCGCGTATCCGGCCAGCAGCACCACGACAACAAGGCTCGATGTCACCGTCAGCACCGCAAGCTGCAGGGGCAAATCGCCTTGCGGGTCGATGAACTGCGCCAGAAAGGCCATGTCGAACACGATTGACCTGCCCCAACGAAGTGGTCCGGTTTCAGTCTTAGTGCATGATGGGCCTCGGCGCTACGGCCGGCGTGGCCGGCGAAGCGGCTCCGGATGGCGGAGCCGGCCACTGCACAACCTCTGGAGCTGGCGGTCGATAGCCCAACGATGAGTGTGGGCGCTTTGTGTTGTAGTGTTGGCGCCAGCCCTCGATGACGATCTTCGCCTCGGCTAGGCTATAGAAGATTTCGCCGTTGAGCAGCTCGTCGCGTAGCTTGGCGTTGAAGCTCTCGCAATAGCCGTTCTCCCACGGTGATCCTGGCTCGATGTAGGCGGTTCGGGCGCCAACGGCAGCGATCCACTCCCGCACGGCCATAGCCACGACCTCCGGTCCATTGTCCGACCTGATGTGATCCGGCACACCTCGCAGGATGAACTGGTCCGACAGAACGTCGATGACATCCGTCGATCTCAGCCGACGATCGATCCGTATCGACAGACACTCTCGCGTGAACTCGTCGATCAGGTTGAGCATACGGAACTTCCTTCCATCGTGGGTCCGGCTCTCGACGAAGTCGTAGGACCAGACATGGTTAGGCCGCTCCGGTCGCAGACGGACGCACGACCCGTTGCCCAGCCAGAGGCGACTTCTCTTCGGCTGTTTCTGCGGGACCTTCAGCCCCACCCGCCGCCAGAGCCGCTCGACCCGCTTCACGTTCACGGCCCAGCCGGCATCTCGGAGGAGAGCCGTGATGCGCCGATAGCCATAGCGGCCATACTGAGAGGCGAGCGCGATGATGTCTGCGGTGAGCGCCTCTTCGTCGGGACGCCCGCGCGGCACCTTCCGCTGGGTCGATCGGTGCTGGCCGAGCACACGACAGGCAAACCGCTCCGAGACTCGGAACTTCTGCCGGACATGGTCGACGCAAGCACGGCGGCGGGCGGGGCTCAGTAGTTTCCCGAGGCAGCTTCTCGCAGGATCAGCTTCTCGAGCGTGAGATCCGACACGGCCTTCCGGAGCCGCTCGTTCTCCTTCTCCAACTCCTTCAGACGCTTCACCTGGTTCGTCTTCAACCCGCCATACTCCTTGCGCCAACGGCAATAGGTGAACTGCGTGACGCCGATCGTGCGCACCGCCTCGGCCACAGACCGGCCTTGCGACACCAACACGTCGACCTGCCGGAGCTTCGCGACAATCTCTTCGGGTTCGTGCTTCTTCTGGGGCATTCCTTCGTCCTACATCTGGCTCGAAAGCCTACTTCACGGAGGACCACTTTTCAGGGGGCAGACCAGCCGCGCTGCGCCTGCGACGCCCCGGACAGGACCGCGGTGTTGTTGGCCGCTATGAACATCTGGAACGCCGGGGTCAGCACGATCAGCGCCGCGATATAGCCTCCGACGCCGAAAATGCGCGGCAGAAACGCAAGGCAGAGCAGTCCAAGCATGGTTTGCACCAGCCCGGCAACCATCACGCGCCGGGCGTCGAAGCGGTCGGTCAGCCGCCCCGCAGGCACCCCGGCGAGCGCCGCAACCACCGGTCCGACGGCCAGCACAAGCCCGACCTCGGCCTCCTCCAACTCAAGGGAGAACGTCAGAAAAAACGGCCCGACGACCAGCGTCGCCATCATCACGGTGCCGATCAGGCTATTCATGGCAAACGCCGTCCCCGTCCTCCTGTCCAGGAGCACGGTCACTGGGACAAGCGGCGTGCGCACCCGCGCTACGACAGCCACGAAGATCACGGTCGCGGCCAGCGCAGCCGACACGAGAAAGGCGGTTGAAGCAGGCAAGCCCGGGGCGCCGCCGCTCGCGGCGAGAGAATAGGCTCCGAGCGCAACGATGAGCGCAGCGGTCCCCAGGGGATCGAGCGATCCGAACGTCGCCGGGGGCCGTGTCCCGTCGCGCCGGATGGCGAGAACCGCAACGACCAGCGCCAGCCCGGCCATCCCGGCAAGCAGCCAGAAAGCCATCCGCCAGTCGCTCCAGGCCAGAATGAGACCGCCGAGCGCGGGGCCGAGCGCGGTTCCGGCGGCAGAGGTGGTTCCCAACAGGCCCATGAACGCGCCGAGATGCCCGGACGGCACCATGTCGCGCGCGATCGACATCGGCAGCGCGATCAGGATCGCCCCGCCCGCCCCCTGACACGCGCGCGCCAGAACCAGGACCCCGATGCTCGGCGCCGTCGCACTCAGGACCGACGCGGCCGCAAAGATGACCAGCCCGGCAATCAGGACCCGGCGATGGCCGAGCAGATCGCCAAGCCGCCCGGCCGACACGATGGTCACCGTCACCGCCACCAGATAGGCCAGCATAACCCATTGCGCCTCCGAGACGGTCGTTCCGAAGCTGCGTGTCAGGCTCGGCAGCAGCACCGAGGCAATGCTGATGCCGAGCGAGGCGGTCAGGGTGGCGGACGCCAGCGCCACCAGGATGGACAGCGGCGCGCGTCTTTCGGTCGGTCGTGTCATGGTCGATTCTCTTGCGTTGACGATTGGCGAGGGCTACCCTGCCACTTCAAGTCAACTTGAGGTCAACCGTGAAACTGATCGATATCGGCGTCCTTTCGGAACAAAGCGGTATGTCCACTTCGACGCTGCGCTATTACGAGGACATCGGCCTGATCCAATCGGTCGGGCGGCACGGTTTGCGGCGGCAGTTCGATGCGCAGGCTGCCACGCAACTTGCGTTGATCTCATTGGGCAAGATGGCCGGGTTCTCGCTGGACGACATAAAGGAGATGTTCGCCAAGGACGGCGCACCGCAATTGCCGCGCGCCGAACTGCACCGGCGTGCAGATGCGCTCGACGCCCAGATCCGCGGTCTCACCCGATTGCGCGACGCACTGCATCATGTCGCGGATTGCCCGGCCGAAACGCATATGAAATGTCCGAAGTTCAAGCGCCTGATGGACTTCGCCGCCCGCGCGAAAGCCAGACGACAGGCATGAGAGCTTCCGCCCGAATAGCGCGGCTTACACCTCGGCGGCGTGCCGAACCGCGTATCCGCCCGCTGTCGGCTGCCGTTCCGCGCCTTTCCGCGCCCGCTGCCGGTGCAGCAAGTCGAGGCGCTGATCGACCGGGCGGAGGGCTGTTCGTCTAGTGGCCGCGGTGCGGACCGGCGGCCCGCCTCAACCTTGAACCGTAACCTCCTGAAAGGACAGCACATGAGCACATTCGACGAAGACCTCTTCCTGAAAGGCCTGGAGCAGCGCAAGGCGACGCTGGGCGCGGACTATGTGGAGGGGACCATGGCCGCCGCCGACGATTTCTCCCGGCCCTTCCAGGAGGCGATGACCGCCTGGTGCTGGGGTTTCGGCTGGGGCGACGACGCGATCGACGCCAAGACCCGGTCGATGATGAACCTTTCGATGATCGGCGCGCTGG
>Ga0114903_1000117_pt1 | contig 56016 bp, 43 predicted proteins | sample MalvirDeepMed_s2_FD_87289 | JGI IMG/M metagenome (GOLD analysis project Ga0114903, IMG submission 87289) | Marine viral communities from the Global Malaspina Expedition - Malaspina viral metaG DeepMed_s2 | ecosystem: Environmental > Aquatic > Marine > Oceanic | place: Mediterranean Sea...
CCACCAGAACATTACCCTCGACAAAAGGCTGATCGGTACGGGTCCAGCGCTTGAGGGGAACAGGGGCCGGCAGTCCCAGTGACTGGGCGGCAGATTTGCCGACAGGGGTATTGACGAGTTTCAGATACAGGTCAGACATATTAGGTTCCTATTCCTGATTAGTGTCCAGATTGGTGGCGACGGTCCAGAGCAATGTCCATGGCGCGTTTTTGCGCTTGTAATATAAGTCCGGATGGGTAGGTTAAGGAAACTGCACGTATTTGGATTGACTCGGTGCCCGTGAGCACTTGTCAGGACTGCCAATGAGCAACGCTGACGCGGCAGTAGACTGCATGGCAACCGATCCACGAATTCAAGGAAGCTTTATATGGCACAGACTAAAGGTACCACCAGCGGCAAAGCAGCACCAAGCACTGGTCAGATTCGCCGTGTCGCCGTGATCGGCGGCGTCCGGACTCCCTTTGCACGCTCCAACACCGTTTACAGCAAACTCAGCAACCAGGATATGCTGACGGCTGTTCTTCGGGGTGTGGTTGATCGCTTCAATCTGCAGGGTAAGCGGATGGGCGACGTGGTTGCCGGTGCCGTTATCAAGCACTCCCGTGACTTTAACCTGACCCGCGAAGCGGTTCTGAGCTCTGGCCTGTCTCCGGACACCCCGGCTTACGACATCCAGCAGGCCTGTGGTACCGGCCTGGAAGCCGCCATCCTGGTTGCTAACAAGATTGCACTCGGCCAGATCGAGTGTGGCATCGCCGGTGGTACCGATACCACGTCTGACGCGCCTATCGGCGTCGGTGAAGGTCTTCGCGAAATTCTGCTGGACATCAACCGTGCCAAAACGACCACCGACAAGCTGAAACTGCTGGCGCGCATCCGTCCTGGCGATCTGATGCCGGAAATCCCCAAGAACGGTGAGCCACGCACGGGCATGTCGATGGGTGATCACTGCCAGGTCACGGCTCACGAGTGGAATGTTCCGCGCGACGAGCAGGACAAGCTGGCTGTTGAGAGCCACAAGAAACTGGCCAAGGCCTACGAAGAAGGCTTCATGGATGATCTGATCGTTCCTCTGGCGGGCCTGGATAAGGACAACAACCTGCGTCCGGATTCAAACGTTGAGAAGCTGTCAACGCTGAAGCCTGCGTTCGATAAAGAAAACGGCACCATGACCGCCGCCAACAGTACTCCCTTGACCGACGGTGCGTCTGCCGTGCTGCTGGCCAGCGAAGAGTGGGCCAAGGCCAACAATCTGAAAGTCCAGGCTTACCTGACTTTCAGCGAAGTCGCTGCGGTTGATTTCGTCGATGAGAAAGAAGGCCTGCTCATGGCACCGGCTTACGCGGTCCCGCGCATGCTCGAGCGCGCTGGCCTGACACTGCAGGATTTCGACTTCTATGAAATCCACGAAGCGTTTGCCGCCCAGGTTCTGTCCACCCTTTATGCGTGGGAAGATCCCAAGTTCTGTAAGGAAAAGCTGGGTCTGGACAAGCCGCTGGGCAGCATCGACCGCAGCAAGCTGAACGTTAAGGGCAGCAGTCTGGCAGCGGGCCACCCGTTCGCCGCAACAGGCGGTCGTATTGTGGCGACTCTTGCCAAGCTTCTGGAGCAGAAGGGCAGTGGTCGTGGCCTGATTTCAATCTGTGCCGCAGGTGGACAGGGCGTTACCGCAATCCTGGAACGTTAACAGCTCATTGACTCCAGGTTACAAAGCCAGCCTTCGGGCTGGCTTTTTTTTGTCTTCGTAACAGCCAGGCCCGGATTTTGACAATTTCCCTACGTTTCAAACGATGTAAAAAACACACCTGAGGCCTCTGCCTACCTACCATTTGAAGCATACAGACCACAGAACAAATGGTGCTTCAGATGTCCCGCAACAACGTTTTCCGATCCGCTTTCACCATCGCTACAGTTGTATTTGCTTTGGGCCTGCAGGGCTGTCAGGAAGACACCAGGCACTCCGGTAGCACGAGTGCCGAACAGGCTCCGACGGGGATTGCTCAGAAACCAGCCGAGCAGCCGAAATCTGATCGCTATCATCAGTACCGTACGGCGTCTGTGGCCAATCTTAGCTGGGACGCTCCGGCTGCCCGCGTAAATGGCGATGGCCTCGCGATGGGTGAGCTGGCCGGCTACGTTATCTACTACGGCCAGGACCCCGATAACCTCGAAAAGAGTGTCGAAATCACTGAAGCCTCAACCATGGAGTACGCTTTTCGCGACCTGACCGAGGGCACCTGGTATTTCGCCGTCACTGTGCGCGACGTTGATGGTCTGGTAAGCGAACAATCCACGGTTGTCAGTAAAACGATCTGAAGCATTGCGCTCGCAGCGCAGACGACACAAAAACACCGGAGCAGGCTCCGGTGTTTTTTTGGGGATAACGCCTGAAAAAACATGATGGGTTGATCGCGGTGTCGATCGAGAGGCTTGTAGCTGGCTCAGTAGATCAGCGAATTAACCAGACGGGACACTAGAGATCAGAGCGCTGGCATCAGGGGAAGTCGAAGCGTAAATACACTGCCGCGATTCAGTTCCGATTCCACCAGAATCTGCCCACGGTGCTTTTCAACCACTACCGATACAAATGACAGACCAAGGCCGGCACCATGTACACCGGCTATTTCTGTTCTCTGTTGACGACGATAGCGATCAAAAAGGAAAGGGATCTCCTCAGGCGCGATACCATCGCCTTCGTCAGTTATTTTGACGACTGCCTGATGCTCCTGCTCATAAGCCAGCACTGCCACATTGGAGCCCGGCGGACTGTATTTGATGGCGTTGGTCAGCAGATTGATGATTGTTCTTTCGAGCAACTCAGCGTTGCCCATCAGCCAGAGGTCCTCGTCCCCCTCCAGTTTCAGGCGAATACCTCTTTGTACGGCCTGTTCTATGACACTGTCCCGGGCGTTTTCGAGAACCTGCAGAAGTTCGCACTCATAAAACCGTGTTTCGGTCAGCTGCTCCGCGCGAGCCAGCTGAACGAATTCCTCCGCCAGCTGGTAGCTTCGCCGCGCGAGCTTTGCCAACTGATCAAGCTGGTCTGGCTGGACAGGGTCCGGCTGCCGCTTCAACTGCTCAATCAATGCCATCTGCGAGACCAGCGGGGAGCGCACGTCATGAGAAATAAAGTCGATGGCCTCCCGATGCTGGGCCTGCTGGGCTCGCAATTCCGAGATATCCGCGATATTGGCAATGATTCCGTGGCTGGGTGCCTCGTTCAGTTCAAAGGGGGCCAGGCGGATCAGCAGTGCCCGTCCATTCAGGTCAAGATCGGCGTTGTGGGTCTGCTTTTCCGTCAGCGTGTCAAACAGAATCCGCTTCCAGAAATTGTCGGGCTTGGGATTGTGGCCTTCCAGTAGTCGCACCAGTGGCATGCCGGTCAGACTGGGCCTCGGTTCCCCGAACCAACGCTCAATATTACCGTTGGCAAACTGAATCACGCCCAGCGCGTCGGTAACGATAATGCCGTCGGGCATGTGCTCAAAACTGTTGCTGATAAACGCCTGCAGGGCGTTCATGCGATCAGTTGCCAGGGTCACCTGCTGAATTCGGGCAGACATCATTTCCCGGGACAGACGACGACTGTCACTGGTGCCCGCGATGGAATCAAATGTCAGTTGATCGAGATAGATCTTGGCCATTTCGCTGGCTTCGCCACCCGGGCGCACCAGGCCGAGAATATAGAACTTATCGTTGTAGAACAGGCGCAGCCAGCTTTCGGACTCTCTGTGACGCCATCGCCCGCGAGCGAGATAACGGGGCTTGTTAAAGTCGTCCATACCAGAGCGGCTCAGTATGCGTCCCTCGGAAGCCAGATAGTGACCGCGGGCATTGAGCAGTTCTTTCAGGTGAAGGAGGATCTGCAGCGGCCGCCACTGATTGGAGGTTGGCAGAGATAGCGGTGCGCTGGTGGTCAGCACATCCAGCTGACTTTTGAGGAAACTATTGGTGACGGCCAGCCGGCGAGCGCTGCTCAGGATAAAGGCCGCGAAGGGCAGCAGTATCGCGCTGGCGATTGACAGCCGACGTTCCAGCCAAACCATAAGAGCTGCACTGGAAAGAATCAGAAGCGGTACCAGGACCGCGCACAGGAGGACGCCGTAAAGGGGGCGCAATCTGGGGAGGATTGCCGCCAGAATTACAACCAGGAGCAGGGTCATGCTCCATTCGATCCAGGAGGGGACTCTGCGAAGAATCTCTTCATGGATAAGAGCATTGTAAATCTGGGCATGAAACATAACGCCGGTCATCGGGGCCGCGTAGCCCGATACCGGTGTTGACAGGAAGTCGCCAAAACCCGCCGCTGTGGCGCCAACGAAAATGGTTTTTCCTCTCAGTTCGTCAGCACCGATGCGTCCGGCCAGTACGTCGGCATAGGAGTACGTGGCGATGCCCTGGTTGCCTTCCGTAAAGCGCACGTTCACGAACCAGTGGCGGACATTGACGTAGCTGGCGGTACCGCTGCCATCCATCGGCGGAAGCCAGGTCGGCCACTCAGAAGCCGGCAAAGCCGCCAGGGCTAGAGAAGGCCACAGTTGCAGATCAAAACCGTTGTAGAGGTAGAGGCCTCGAGCGATGCCATCAGCATCTAGCTCAACGTGTGCGTGACCAAGTTCGTCTGCTGCCGTTCGTAGGGTCTGGGTTGGCAAATACTGGCTGAGCAGGCCGCCAGGCGCCGCCGGGGCGATGTGCACGGGCAGGACCACACGGCCATGTCTGTCCATGGCGTCTGCCAGACGCGGATCGTCGTCGGAGGGTTCTGTGAGCAGCAGGTCAATGACGACGGTGCCGGCGCCGGCATCGGTCAATCGGTCGAGAAGTTCGGCGTGGAGCGTACGAGGCCAGGGCCAGCGGCCCAGAGCCTGGAGACTGGAATCATCGATGGCGACAACGACGATGTTGTCAGAGGGAGCAGCAGGAAAGGCGCCGATGAGGGCGTCGTATATCGACGCGTCAAGACGCTCTGGCAGACTGCTGGTCTGCAAGAGCAGCAACAGCAGTACCAGAGGTAGTCCCAGCGTCCAGCCAGCGTGGCGGAAAAATTGTCGCTCCCTGGATAACAAAAGCGTTCAGCGCTCCAAGTTTAATCCACATACAGTGCCTTCCCTGGTCCCCATTGACTGGCGAGCGGACCATCGGAAAGTCCTTTCACACGCACATAGTACCGTTTGCCCGGCACCAGCTTCAGCGCCGCTGTTGTCCCCTTGAGTTCCGCTTCCTTGGAGACAGACGTAAACGCGGGATCTTCCGAAAGTTGTACCTGATAGGTATGAACAGAATCAATCTCTTCCCAGAATATCCGCACCTGATCCTTAAGATAGTTGACGGAAAGTATTCTTGCAGGAGGTAAAACGCCATCGATTGTCAGTCTCTGAACGGCGCTGACTGCTTCAGAATCTCCGCCGGCCTGGGTCACAACACGCCAATGGTAGTTTCCGGGGCTGAGTGATTTATCGAGCGTAGCCACCTGCGCAGTTGTCCAGGCGGAGCTGGCAGTGATACGGGAAAAATCGTCCCTCTCGGAGACCTCCACCTTGGCTTTCTCGCTATTGCCGATGAACTGCCACTGAAACTGAGGCTCCATGTTGGCTACTTTGGCGCCATCTAGCGGACTTTGGGGCCGCGCTGCCCGGGCTCTGAGTGCCAGCTTGAATGTTTCCTCAGCAGTCAGGCCAGGGGTGCCTTCTCGAGTGAGTGCAGCGACCTGTACGGAGTAATTGCCATTGGGCAACCCGCTGAGTTCAAAACCAGGTTTTGTCATGGTTTCGCTGATGATGCGCGCACCGGTGGCTGCATCGGATACATCCAGGCGATAGGCCGGCGCACTCATATTCGACCAGGTCAGATCCAGGGGCAGGGCTTCGACACGTTCCGGTACCGCAGAAAGGCTCGGGGCAGGCGGCAATTTAAAGGTGGTTGGAGAGCCTGCTCCGTTGTTGCCAATGCGGGCACCGTAGCCGGCTGGAATCATCTGAGTCCGGCCTTCGGCGCCGAACATGACTTTGCCCTCGGTGACACGGATATGTGACCCCGAGCTATCGGCAGTCAAACTGAACTCGGTGCCGCGAACAGCCGCAACGGCAGAGGGAGTCCGGATTTCAAACCGCGAGCCGCCTTCCATCAACGGCTGGACGTGGGCATCCACGCCTCCCCGACGCAGCCTCAACTGGCTGTCCACCATGCCGCTTTTGCCGTAGTGGCTGAGGCGATTGAAGGTAATTTCTGATTGCGCCTGCAATTGTAAGGTACTGCCGTCTGCCAGTTTGACCGACGCAGTTCCCCGGCCGGAGATGAGCGTATCGCCCACGCGGATGACCGCGTTCCGGGTGAGAGGTGTGGTGCGGCCAGAGGTCGCTGAACGCAGGCGCACGTCACCGGTGACCCGGGTGGCACGAGCGGGCTCTGGCTGGTCTTTGAGCCAGGCTACTGGTATGCGAACAGGCTTTCCGGGAACCAGCGCATCGGGCGAAACGAGGCCATTAAGATTGGCCAGGCGACGGAGCGAAACGTCGGGAAGCAGCAACTGCTCACTGATCTCCGCCAGCGATTCGCCGATTTTAGGCGTGTAAGTCCATTCTGGCCCTGGCTGACCCACCGGGTTTGAAACGCCAGACGCTCCTGATCCGTTGCCGACGGACCAGTCCGCCGCTGTCGGGCCAGTGAGAACAGAGACCAGAAAAAGCAGCGCGAATTGCGCTGCTCTGAAACTTCTCATTATGGACTGCCGAGAGGATGGGTCACGAATCAACACAGGCTTCAGCAAGAGCCTCCTGGTTGACGGTTTCCAGGCGATAGCCGCGCTGATAAATGGTCTTGATCCGGAATCCATTGTCAGGATTCAATCCAAGACGACGACGCAGACGGCTCATGTGAGTGTCGACTGTGCGGGTATTGATCTCGCGGCTCAGGCCCCAGACGCGCTCAAGCAGCAGCTCACGGGTGAGCAGGCGACCCTGGTTCTGGAACAGGAACAGCGTAAGATCAAAGTCCTTGTCGGTTAGGGTGAGCGTCTCACCATTGAGGCGGATAATCCGGCCCTGCACATCGACCTCGAAGGCACCGAAAGTCAGAACTTTCTTTTCAACTTCAGGATGGGTGCGGCGGACCAGCGCATTGACGCGGGCGATCAACTCGGCCGGACGCGCTGGCTTGGAGAGATAGTCATCTGCACCGGCATCCAGCGCCTGAACGATATCCGACTCACCATCGCGCTGCGTCAGGAAAAGCACCGGAATAGGCCAGTTCAGCTGACTGCGGATTTCGCGGAGCACTTCGATGCCAGAGCTTTCAGGAATCTGCCAGTCGAGGATCAGCAGGTCGTAGCTTTTGTGGAGCACGGCGCTGACAAAGGATTGACCCGTCGCGTAGTGATCACACTTGTTACCCGAGTCCTGCAGAATGGTTACAACGTTTCTTGCCTGTTCTTTTTCGTCTTCCAGCAGAGCGATCCGCATGTCCTTCTCCTTAGCGATGTGGAGTGAGAAAGCAGTTCCTCCGTGGACGTTGCACCGATCCACTGGGAACGGTTTTCGGTTGAGGGACCTGCTTTTCCTCCGGAGTGTGGCAAAAACCAGCCACCACACCAGTGTAAAGTCGTATGAAATATGTAGCGATGCGTAAAATCCTGCCGTCACGGCAAGCGATGATCAGTGCCTGGCGGGCAGATCTGGAAGGCCTTCGATATCATTGAGGGTGATTCGACAACCCGGATAGCCACTGCAGCCCCAGAAGTAACCTTTTTTGCCCTTTCTTCTTACCAGCGGTGAAAAACAGGCGGGGCACGGGACCGGTTTCAGGTGAGTGCCGTCGTCGGGTAGTGGCTCGTCTGCAGGCCGGGTGCCGCGACAGTCGGGAAACCGTGAGCAGGACATGAAATCGCCATGGGGGCCGCTGCGCCGACGCATGGAGGCACGGCAGCGAGGGCAGTGAATTTTCTGAGGACGGTCAGCACCGGTCTCCAGGGTGCGGTCCCTGGAAGGCTCTCCAGGCTGGATAAGGGTGGCGATCTGACCTCTGAGCTCGTCGAGAAAGGCTTTGGGGTCCGCTTCGCCGCGGCGTACTGATTCCAGACAGGATTCCCAGTGCGCTGTGGTATCGGGTCTGCACACGCTGGGCGGTAACATCCCGATCAACTCTTTTCCTTTATCCGTCGAGCGGATGAACCGCTTTTCCCGCTGCAGGTATTCTCTGCGGAAAAGCACTTCGATGATGGCTGCCCGCGTGGCTTCTGTACCCAATCCGTCGGTTTCTCGAAGTGTTTTTTTTAGCTCGGGTTCATCGACGAAACGGGCAATGTGAGTCATTGCCTGCAGCAGTGTTGCGTCCGTAAAGGGCTGGGGCGGCGCGGTGGTTCTCTCCAGCACCTTGGATCCCTTGCAGTGAATGAGGTCTCCAACGGCCAGCCGTGGGAGCGGACGCGGTGGCTCATCGTGGTTATCGCTCTTGCGCCGGAGATCGAGGGCCTTCCAGCCTGGCTCGAGGACTGCGGATTCCCTTGCCCGGAACAGGTGCTCTGAAATCTGGAGGGTGAGTTTGCCTTCCCGGCGAATCAGTGGCGGGCGGAACTGCATCAGGTAGTAGCGGGCAATAAGCTCATAAACCTGGCCTTCCAGCACCGACAATGAGCCGGCGGCTCGGCCCCGTGCGGTGGGGATGATCGCGTGGTGAGCGTCGACTTTTTTATCGTTCCAGGCAGCGGAACGCAGATCCATATCACTGTCGGTGACGGCGTCGGAAAGATCGGGTAGTACGGACGAGATAGCCCGACAGACACCCGCACGCTGCGAAAAATGACTCTCCGGCAAATAACGACAATCGGAGCGCGGATAAGTGATCAACTGATGCCGCTCATAGAGATTCTGCGCAGCATCAAGCACCTGGCGTGCGCTAACCTGATACAGCCGCGCGGCTTCGATCTGTAGCGCCGAAAGAGAAAGGGGTAAGGGTGGCGCTTCAGATCGATCTCTGAAAATGGCTTCTTTAACGATCCCCTGTTGGCCCGCCACTTCGCCGGCTATCTGGTCCGCCCTGGCCTTATCGAGAAGCCGGTCTTCCTCATCCAGCCATTCCCGTTCTTTCTCCGTCGGTTTCCAGCTGGCGGCAAACGCAGGAGAGTCTTCCGCGGAGGTATCGGCTTCAGCGCAGTCCGCCTGAATCCGGAAGAATGGCTTGGGCTCGAAGGATTCAATCTGTTTGTCCCGTTCCACAACGAGCCCCAAAACCGGTGTCTGCACTCGGCCCACGGAGAACAGGCGGCTGTCGCCCCGTCGTTGGCGCTCAAGCGTCTGGTAGCGGGTCAGATTCATGCCGAACAACCAATCGGCCTGCTGACGAGCCAGAGCGGAGTGGGACAAAGACCGGAATTCCCCGTTGTCGCGAGGCGCCTTCACCGCCCGAGCCACCATGGCGGGAGTGAGATCGTTGATCAGAACTCGCTTCACGGGCACCTCCACGCGGAAGTATCGCAGCACCTCATCAACCAGCAGTTGGCCCTCACGATCCGGATCGCCGGCGTGAATCACTTCGGTGGCCTTTCGCAGAAGTTGCTCAAGCACTTTGAGCTGGCCTTTGACACTCGCTTTGGGATTGAGCTTCCAGCGCTGCGGGAAGATTGGCAGTTCCGCCAACTGCCAGCGCTGCCAGCGTGCTTCGTAATCGCCGGGTTCTGCGGGTTCCAGAAGATGGCCGACGCACCAGCTTACTGCGCAGACTTCATCGCCGGAGCCACAGCGAATCCAGCCTTGAGCCTTTTCCTGGGGGCCGGGGAGGGCGGCTGCGATGGCACGGCCAAGGCTGGGTTTTTCGGCGATATACAGACGCATTGTGGCGGGTCGTTCCGTTGGTGGCCGTGAGCTTCGAGACGCATTAGCCCGAGAGACTCTGGACCGGAATTGTAAAGCGTCGGCCGGCGCCTTGAAACTCTGATTCCTAGCCGTACAAATCCTGGCCTGCCTGATCTGTTTCAGTCGTTTATTTGCAGCAGCAGTTGGTATTCAAGCCCGCTCCGGCGATCGGGGCGTCAGGATTTATTGACCTCAGGGTTTGAGGTTGGGGGCGCGGCGGGAGAGAATGGCGTTTTTACCGCGAGGAGAAAGCTTTATGTCCATGCAAGCCCGGATCGAAGCCAAGCTCACTGATGCGCTCGCGCCGTCGACCTTCAAAGTGGTGAACGAAAGCCACAGCCACAGTGTTCCGGACAATTCGGAAACTCATTTCAAGGTGACGCTGGTTAGCGACGCTTTCACTGGATTGCCCAAGGTGCGTCGCCACCAGCGTGTTTACGAGATCCTGGCAGAGGAACTGGCCGGCGGCGTTCATGCACTGGCATTGCATCTCTTTACCGAGGACGAGTGGCGTGAGGCTCAGGGGGCCGTGCCGGCATCGCCGAACTGTATGGGTGGCTCGAAGCGCGATCCAGCCCGTAATTGAACCCGTCGCCCAACAACAGGTCGACTCATCCCAGACAGGACTCGAACCCAGAATGAGCCAGTTTTTCCAGATTCACCCGGATAATCCACAGAAGCGGCTGATTGGTCAGGCGGTTGAGATTATCCGTAGAGGCGGCGTTGTGGTCTATCCGACCGATTCGGCCTACGCCATTGGCTGTCATCTCGGTGACAAGCAAGCGGCCGATCGTATAAAACGCATCCGCAAGCTGGACGACAGACACAACTTCACTCTGGTGTGCCGGGATCTCTCAGATATCGGCACCTATGCCAAGGTAGACAACACCCAGTATCGATTACTGAAGTCTTTTACCCCTGGCGCCTACACGTTCATTCTGGATGCAACCAGTGAAGTGCCCCGGCGACTGCTCCACCCTAAACGCAGGAGCATCGGCCTGCGCGTGCCAGACAACGCGATCGTCCAGGCGCTGCTCGAAGAGCTGGGAGAGCCGATCATGAGCAGCACGCTCATCTTGCCCGGAGACGATGATCCGCTCACTGATCCGGAGGAAATGAGAGAGCGCCTGGAGCATGATGTCGATCTGGTCATTGATGGCGGGTTCTGTGGCGTGCAGGCGACAACAGTCATTGATATGACGTCGTCAGCACCTGAAATTCTCCGTGAGGGGAAGGGCGATCCAGCACCTTTTCAGAGTTGATTCGATCTATTGACGAGCCATTTTCAGGCTCTGGCATTGAGTCTGAAGGCATAGTCCGGCGGAGTGACGGCGGCCATATCCAGGGCCGCTGAAGGTGAACGTTCAATCGTCTTGCGCAGATTGTCATAGCGCAGCGCAATATCCTGAAGACCGTTGAACTGCTGATTTTCGCTGATCAGGCTATCCAGTAACGAATTGCTGACCCCGTAGGCGCGATTCAGCTTTACGGCGTTATCCATGAAAGACAGTGTCGGTTCATTGACGCTCAATCGAGCGAAGGCCGCGCTGAACTCCCTGCTGTTGTTAAGATCCTGCTCAATTTGCCGACGGGGCTGCTCCGCCATCGGCCCTTTGACCGACACAGAGCTGTCCGCGTTGCGGGAGACCGTCACCTTACTGTTTGCCGACAGACCGTACTCGGCAAGTTTATGCCGCAATGTTTCTCGCACCACGGTCAGGTCCTGAGCGACTGATCGCTTGTAGTTGGCGACCTCCAACGCCCGTTGCTTGCAACTTACGTACTGCCCGTCGCTGCCGGAAAGGCTGACTTTGTCTCTGGGATCGATACCTTCAGAGGCCACGGCGCTCGGCGCTTTGGAGTCGGTGGTGGATTCCGGTGCTGGTCGTTCTGCCGAGGCGCGTGAGCCCTGTCCAGCCAGATTTAAAAACTGACCTGCGCGGCTGAGCGATTCGAGAATGGACATGGCAAAAACCCTCCGGGTAATTGGCAGATTCGGCTAATTACTGGAGATTCAGCAAATGATGGGCCAACCCTCGGCATTGGTGTCTTTGACTCGCAGGCTTTGCGCGCTCGAGTGGCGCCAGCTCTGCGAATTGAGGGGTCAGGAAAGGTGGTAGTTACCGGCGTCGAACTTCTTGAGGAGCCGTTGCATGGTCTGGGTGCTCCACGGAAAGCCGATGCTGTTGAGACCATTCGAGTCCAGGTAATAACTGGAGCATCCGCCGGTATTCCAAACGGTGCGCTGCAGATCATTTTGAACCTTAAGGTTATAACTTTTCTGTGCCTGGGCGCTGACTTCAAAACGGGTCAGTCGGTTATCCCGCAGATGCGCCAGCGTCGCAGCAATGTATTTGAGCTGAGCCTCAATGACGAGGAAAGCCGAGTTATTGCCGATCGCCAGGTTAGGGCCGAGCACCAGGAACAGATTGGGAAATCCGGAGACGGTCGTTCCTCTGTACGCCTGAGGGCTGCCGTCCCATACCTCAGCGAGACTGCGCCCCTCAGCGCCGTAAACTCGATCAAGATTAGGCGGATCGGACACATGGAAGCCCGTCGCCATAATAATGGCGTCGACTTTGCGGCGACTCCCGTCTGAGCCCACGAGAGTTTTGCCCGCGCAGCGTTCCACGCCCGTTGCCAGCAGTTCTACGTTTTGCTGCCTTACGGCAGGGTAGTAATCATTCGACAGCAGCACTCGCTTGCAGCCCAGCACATAGTCCGGTGTCAGCTTTTGCCGCAGTTCCGGGTCCCGGATGGTGGCGTGCAGATGGGCAAGAGCCACCTTCTGTATCTGTTCAAGCAGCTTCGGATGCCGGAATCCTACGCCGAAGGCCTCCAGCCCTGAATGCAGCGCTTTACGGGTCAGGCTTGAGAGGGCCGGTGATTCCATGAGCTGTTGAGCCCAGTCCCCCAGCCTGGAATCCGTCTTTGGAAGGATCCATTGGGGTGTTCGCTGATAGATGACGACCTGGTGAGCGGTTTTGCGGATTTCTGGCACGAACTGGATCGCAGAAGCGCCTGTGCCGATTACGCCGACACATTTGCCCGCAAGATCGAGGTCGTGATCCCAGCGTGACGAATGAAAAAGCGGGCCGTCGAAATCCTCCAGTCCAGGTATTGCAGGAAGTTGGGGTTCATGAAGATAGCCTGCGCAGGAAATAACGAAGCGGGCGTGATAGATGCCCCGTTCGGTCTTAACCCGCCAACGCCCGGAAGCTTCATGCCAGTGGCCGTCCAGTGCTGGCTCTCCAAAACGGATATGTGGGCGAACATCAAACCGATCAACGACATCGTGGACGTAATCCAGGATTTCCGGCTGGCGCGCGAAAACACGGCTCCAGCGGGGGTTGGGTGCGAAGGAATAAGAGTAAAGAGACGATGGAACGTCGCAGGCGCAACCGGGATAGGTATTGTCACGCCAGGTTCCGCCGGGCGAAGAGGCTTTCTCCAGTACAACAAAATCCGTTATGCCCATTTCCCGCAACCTGATGGCCGCGCCGATGCCACTGATGCCGGCTCCGATGATCAGCACGGTGACGTCAATGGTTGAGTGGGATACAGACATGGAAAACCTGCAGTGCGGAACAGTGAACAGTTGGAGTCGTCATTCGGGGTAAGGACAGGGAGTCACTGACTCACTCCGGATCACCTCTGATTTTCAAAGGCTTCCTGAAACCGAGGATGCGATGGATGGGTAGGGGGTTCAAGCAGCGAAAGGCAATTCTTTGGATCAGTACTTTTTTTCCGGGCAATAAAAAGCCGGGCACTAAGTGCCCGGCAAAGGTATTACTCCACGATTAAGACTTAGAGCACTGGAGCCAGGTCAACCGACAGGGTGTTGTTTTTACCCTTGACGTACAGGCTCAGGATGCCGGTCAGTGAACCACAGTTTTCCAGCTCGCTCAGGTCATAGACGCCGTAAGCCATTCCACCGTTAAGCGGGTTGAAATCAACACCATCTTTAGACTGGAGGCTGATGTTGACGGCTTCCTTGGTCATACACTCTGCACCGCCGCCGATCTTGATGTTCAGGCCGAACAGCGGAATGGTGACCTTGGGAACGCGTACGTACAGTTCTGCGTCAGCCATCAGCTTGCCGTTGACCAGGCTACCGGTAGCAGGGCCAGTCGTTACGAACTCGATAGTGGCGGTGCTCTTCCAGTTGCGGCTGAAGTTGCCGAGGATCGGAATCATAGTGGTTGTCGGATCGATGCTCAGATCAGCGACAAACTTCTGAGTGCCGAGGTTCAGCAGGGCGTCGATGCTGCCGTTGATGGCCAGAGAAGCGCCATTCCACAGAGTGCTGCTACCGGTCATGTCGAGCAGGAACGGAACGTCAGCGCCGCCACCGTTACCGCCGCCACCAGTGCTGGTCGCTTTGCCGGAACCGGAAACTGCAACAGTCACAGTACCCTGATCAGGATCGCTGGAACGGATGGTTACCTGACCGCTCTTGGCACCTTCGGAGCCTGGGGCGAAGGTAACGTTAACCGCACAGGTAGCGCCCGGCTGCACAGTCGTACAGTTGTTGGTTTCAGTGAAACCAGCACCGCTGACAGATACAGAAGAGATGCTCAGTGCAGCGTTACCGTTGTTGCCAACAGTGATGGTCTTCTGAGTAGAAGAGCCGACCGCAACTTCGCCGAAGCTCAGGCCGCCAGAGACGGTGATGTTGGCTACAGGCGCCAGGGCGCTGGTACCGCTCAGAGCGATAGACTTGTTGCCTGCGCTGGTGGCGACTTGCAGCGTTGCGCTGGCAGTGCCAGAAGAGCTTGGTGCAAAGGTAACCTCAACAGTACAGCTCTGACCTGCGCCCAGAGTCGTACAGTTGTTAGACTCGGTGAACGAGCTGGCCGCTGCGCCAGAGATAGAAACAGAGCTGATGCTCAGAGTGCCGCCGCCAGTGTTGGTCACAGTCACGCTCTTCTTGGAAGAGGTACCGGCCTGGACGCTGCCGAAGGAAACAGAAGAAGCGCCAACTTCGAGAACCGGCTCCAGTGCGCCGCCAACGACGTCAAAGGAAGTCAGTTTGGTTGAGCCGCCCTGGATAGCACAGTCAGAGGTGAATTCGCCGACCGGTGCCGGAGCGACGCTGCCGTCTGCGGTACGGGCAGTGATGTCCAAAGTGATGTCATCAACAAAAATGTCGATGGTGTCCTGAGCGGTGAACGTCAGAGAAGGTGTCTGACCGCTGGCAACCACTTCAAAGGCGCCTGATGAAGGAACCGGTGTCGATGGGATGGTCAGGGGAACGGTCAGCGGCAGAGTGCCAGAGGACTGAACCAGGCGAGACTTGGCAGCGGCAGAACCTTCCAGTGTCTTCGCGCCTACCAGGCCAAGACCAACAGCTGCGTCAGATGGGATCTGGTTAGCTGCGGAGATGTTGAATGAACCAGTGGGCTTGTTGATTTCAGCAGTCGCCGGAATGTTGGTGGTAACGATGGACTGCAGACTCTGGGTGCCGATCAGTGGGAAAGGGCAATCCAGAGTCAGGTTAGTAGAAGTATCTGCAGTGGCCACGCCGGCAGAGCCAAGCAGAGCCGCTGCTGAAACTGCGGCGCTGAGCAAACGGGCTTTACGGGTAAAGGTCTTGGTGCTCATCTTTAATTTCCTCGTGGTTGGTCGGAGCTTTGATGCTCCTTCTTGTTACATCACCCGTGCTGGGTGCATGTCGTATTTATGATCCTGGGCCGGCTTTTTATCAATCGAGATGCATAAATATTGTGCGCTGATGCGCTTTATTCTGGTGGTCTTGTGACGGGCGTCATTAAAAGTAATGGCGGTAAAACATTTTGTGACATTTGGCAGTCTGTGAAATAAATAAAAAAGGAAGAAGCGTTGGGGCAGAGGGGGTTTCGCTGGTTACAGAATCTAACATTCTGGTTGTTTTTGATGGGTGTTCGCAGTGGTTGGCTGGCTTTACTTTTTTAACTATTTCATGCTTTTTTACAATTCAGCACTATCTACTTGTCTCGATACAATGATTGCCTTCCGTATTCGTTTTAAATGGCAATTAATATAAATAACACCATGTAATTGCTAAGAAATAGGGGCGTCTGACAACGCCGAGCAGCTTCCAGGGTTTTCCAGGACGCCGAAGGACGGCGAAGGGTGGTGAAGCATGGGGTGAAGCTCAGACGACTGCTCAGAAACGTCAGAAACCCGATGAGCAGTAGGGAACTCACGAATCGCAGGCAAGCAGAAACCACAGACATGCAGATACACCAGAGATGCAGAAACCGCAGCAAGGAAGGTCCGGTGCCCTCGGGATACTGAAAGGCAGATCAAAAAACCGGCACCCTAAGGTGCCGGCGCTTAAAGCTGCAGGGTCCGAACGAACGCTAGTTCGCGTTGCTGAACTCCAGCATCATCACGTTGCCGGTGCTTACGAACGAACGATTGATCGCTCGAGTAAACAGCCCACAATTTTCCAGCTCGGGGAGGTCAAATTCGGCCTTCAGTCGACCGCCGTTGCGAAGATCGAAGGCAATATCGCCGTCGTTCAGCAGGCTAACGTCCACGGGTGCAGAGGTTCGGCAATTGGAACCACCGCCGATCAGCAGATCCTGACCGAAGAAGGGCACCGTTATTCTGGGTACCCTGACTTCGTACTGTCCATTCAGGAAAACGCCACGGAAAAAGCGGCCTGGGAAGGACCAGAAATTTATTAAGTCGCCCTCAAACATAGCCTCCGGGCTGAACTCAAGATGCAATGTGGCTTGGTAGGTCTTGAACGTACCTTGCACCGGCAGCGTGACGCTCGTCGGCGCCAGAGTCATGTTCGTACTCAATCCGACCAGGTCGCCGTCTTTGCGGTAGACGCCATCTGAGGTGAATCCGCTCACCGCCAGTAATGCTTCTGAGGAGCCGACAATGGCCTCACCTTCAACAGTGCTGAACTCAAGGGCAGAACTATATCGAGGAAGCCAGTTTCCGAATCCTCTACCCCCAAGCTTGATACTCTGAAAGGGGTTCACGGCGTCATTCGTTTCCAGCCAAAGGGTCCCTGTCGGATAGCCTGAGTAGGTTGGGGTAAAGGCTATCCGTACGGAACAGCTGTCGAAAGGCCCGAGCGGCCTGCAGTCCGTGCTCTCGGCACTGAATTCAGGGCCTTCCACCCCGATGTATCGGAACTCCAGAGGCCTGATTCCCTCGTTAGTGATGACCAAATCCGTGTAGGCGGTCTGGCCAACCTCTGTCTCTGGAAAGGAACTTCTCCCCCCAACACCGGCTTTGGCAATATCAAATGATCCAGTCCCGGAAAGTGCCAAGGTTTTCACTAACTGCTCTCCCTGCTCACTGCGGCCTTCCACAACGACCTGTGCGTTATGATCACCTGAATATACCGGCGCATAGGCAACGCTAAATGGGCAGCTATCAGAAGCTGCAATCGGTCCGGAACACTGTTTGGTCCGAATCATGAAGGCCGAATTTTCGGGACTTATCTTTATGGACGTTACGGAAACCGACTCCGGCCATCCTGTGTTTCGTATGTCGATGGTTCGTTCAGCGTCATCGCCTGGGGTAAGGGGGCCGAAATCGATGAAGTCTTCGCTTAGATCCAGTTCGCCAACGCGAGGCAGAGCGTCACTTACTTCAAGTGTCTGGACTACATAAGGCTGTGGGAGAGAGCAAAGCGTTCGGAATCGAGCAATGGCAGGATCCGGGTATGAGCCATCATCTGTTTCTATTCGAAAATCGACGACTACCTTGGCGACGGTCAACTTGACCGCACCGGGTCTGTCGAATATCAGGGAAGGCACATCACCAGCAGCGCCAACAACGAAGGCTTTCGAGGCGGGTACATCAGTCGAGGCAATCTCCATGTCTGGCTTCAAGCCTCGATAGCCTCTACCAGAATCCAGTGTCAGATGGGGTTCGATCTTCCCGGACAGGTTCTGAGCACCTAGGGCATTCAGGACTTTGGTGAAGTTCTGCGGGATGTCGATGTTGGCAGCAAAAACGAAGCTCGCCATGGGCGCTCTGGCTGCAATGGTCTGCGGAAAGCTAGTGTTAAACCGTGCCATCACTTCCTGAGGACCCACCACCGGGAAATCACAGGTCATGGGAATCTGCGGCTCTGATTCGGCAGCAGCAAAACCTGATGCCAGTAGTGCGGCGGTGGTTATGGCCATCCTTGCGATAGACGCGTGTTGTTTTCTTATTGTTTTCAATTTCATCTCCCTTTGAGTTACAGCGGCTTCCCGAGGCTGGGCGGGAGCCAAATTCTTGCGATCAATAGTGTGATGGGTGCGATCCGTTTGGACGCGCAGATAGCGGACACATAACTATCCGTATCTTGTGGACGGGTTTTGCTATGCCCGGTCGGGCCAGCCTTGTTAAGAGACTAACCGATTGACTGCGGCATTAATGATGAATTCTTTCTGAAACTGAGCGGCAGTGCCAAAGGTCAGGAGTTCTGATTAATTCTGTGGTGGGATCGGCTGATGGGTCGATAGCGCCGATAGGTTCAGGGCGGCCTGCGACCGATGTTGCATAGAAGAGGGAGCGCTACGGATTGGAGAGGTGGTGCCCTGGGCAGGATTCGAACCTGCGACCTGCCCCTTAGGAGGGGGCTGCTCTATCCAGCTGAGCTACCAGGGCGAAAACGGCAGACGGCGGGTATGATAGCGGCGGGGGTCCGGCGGCTCAAGCAAGCCGCCCGGCCATACCCAATGTTCAGCCTGCGGCTGCGCCTTGAAGACATTTCAGAATGCGACCTACTCAAAACAATCATCGAATGCCCGTTGTCAGCATCATCATTCCGACCTGGCAGGAGGCCAGCACAATTCAGGAAACCCTCCAGCGGTTACAGGGGCTCAGGCGCTCCGGCCATCAGGTGATTGTGGTTGATGGCGGCAGTGACGATGGCACTCCTGTGCTGGCGAAAAGTCTGAGTGACGCTGTGTTGACCGGAGCCCGCGGTCGGGCTGCGCAGATGAATCTCGGCGCTTCAGTGGCCAACGGCGACCTTCTCCTGTTCCTGCATGCCGACACTGTTTTGCCTGCTCATGTTTACGGCTGGCTATTGAGGTTCTGGCGCTCCGACCGTTGCTGGGGGCGCTTTGACGTCAAGTTGAGTGGTCAGCAATTCATGCTGCGCGTGGTGGAATTCATGATCACCTGGCGGTCGCGCATCACAGGAATTGCTACTGGTGATCAGGCAATATTTGTAAAAGCCGAGGCTTTTCAAATGGCTGGCGGCTTTCCTTGGCAGCCTCTGATGGAGGACGTCGAGCTGTCGAGGAAACTCAAGTTCTTTTCCCGACCATTTTGCGTGCCTGCTCACGTTTTAACCGACAGCCGTCGCTGGGAAGATAGGGGGGTGTGGCATACAATTCTGTTAATGTGGTCGATTCGCTGGCGTTATTGGAGGGGTGTGCCAGCTGACCGGTTGTTTCAGGAGTACCGATCAGATGTTAGAAAACGTTGAACCTGCACGTACGCTATTGATTCAGTTCGCGAAATGGCCGCAACTCGGACGCGTCAAAACTCGCCTGGCCAATACCATTGGTGAGAGCGCTGCGCTGGACGCGCATATTCAACTGACCCAATCTGTCCTTGCCACGCTGGCCCAGACCGGATGGCCCATCCAGTTCTGGTGGGATCGGGCGCTTCAGGTGTCGCCGCCAGAAGCCATGCCTTTAATTGAAGCCATCGAAGCGGCGGGAGGAGAGCAACGCCACCAATGGGGTAATTCTCTGGGCGAGCGCATGCTGCTGGCATTGTCCGCCAATCGTCCCCAATACGGCCGGGTTATCATCGTTGGCAGTGACTGTCCTTCCATCGACGTCAACTACCTCCACCAGGCCGACCAGTTGCTCGACCATCATGATGTAGTCCTGGGCCCTGCCGAAGACGGCGGTTACGTGCTGTTCGGCGCGCGCCGCACCAGGGCAGGCATGTTTGATGGCGTTCAGTGGGGCACTAGCAAGGCGCTTTCCCAGACTGAGGCTGCACTGCAGAAAAGTGGTCTCAGCTTTGCCCGCCTACCACAGCGCTGGGACGTGGACGAAGCGGCCGACTGGGACCGCTTCTTACAGCAGGCTTTACCGGCTTACTGAGTCGGCACCCTCACAGACTTGCCGCAGCCGCCTCAGGCTGCGGCTGTTCTTCCGAACTTGAATTCCTCGATTCTGATTCACGCTCGACAAACGGCCTGCTGTGGATGGCCTCGATCACATTGTCTGAATTGCTTCTGAGCCCGCCAGTTTCCTTGCCAGGGTTAGTCACAATCACCCGCAAATTGTGCTCAGCGCCCAACAGCCCCGATTCCACAATATCCGCAAGACTCTTCAGGTCCACATTTTTGACTGCATCGGCCAACTGTCGATCGCTGTCAAAATCGGCGTTACCCACGTCTATTTCGTTCCAGTACCGGCTTGAGCGCTGAGCCAGAGTTTTATCCTGCTCGAGAAGGCCGCTGATAACTGCCGCTTTTTCCCGCTCCAGCTGCTCCTCTGTTACCGCCTCCAGCGTCTTGCGATAGGTCTCGAAGAACTGATTGACCGCGTTTTCAATTTCAGTCGGTGTTGCTGACGGAGACTGAACGACGAAGCCTATTGCCGGAGCTTCAAGAACCTCGTAGGACGATGCGTAGACCACATAGCCCAATTGCTGCTGGGTACGGATCTGCTCATAGAACGGTCCGCTGATCATCTGCGCAAGCAAGCGATAACGAGCGCGGTCCTGCAGTGATCGGCTTGGTCCCTGAACGTAGAGCACGTAACCCGTATCTGGATGCGGAGCTTCAAGTCTGGCCTCCACCAGCGAAGCCGGCAACCGGTAGACCTGGCTGCGAGCGACCTCAGTGCCTGGGCTGTTCTCCGGGAAAACGTAGCTCTGAGCCGTTGCGGCGAGGGTAATCGCATCGACCCGGGACAGGTTTCCGTGAGCCAGCATCACGGCATCCACCTCATTCACAAAGCGGGTACTGTACTGCTTGAGATCTTCAAGAGTGATTTCGGCAAGGGCTTCGAGTTCGTGGTCGGTGGTATCAGCGTTCTCGATAATGGCGTCCTGAACAAATCTGGCTGCCTGGCTGACGGGACGATCCTGCCGACTGTTCTGCAAGGATTGACGCAGTCCATCGACGGCTAACTGGAATCCCTGTGGAGTGATCTGTGGCTCAGTAACCGTGGCCATTATTTTGTCGAAAAGCTCGTCGAGGCGGTCGTTATAACCACCGACACGAATCGTCATTCCCCGCAGGTGGGTATAGACACGGTAGTCCAGTCCAGCCAGTTGAGCAGGATAGGCCCAGGCGTTCACCTGTTTGCTGATAATGTCGACAAGCAGCCGGTTCATAAGCCGCTCCGGCAGCGATTCTGCAACTCCCGGCAGGCGCAGACTCAGATAGGCCGCCGCACGAGGCACATCAAAGCTCGTATCCCGCGCGTACCAGAGAGGCAGGGGGCCGTCGGCGTTGATCAGAACCGGCTTTTCCATCGATGAGCCACTGACCAGTTCCAGCGATTGGGGAACGAAAGGGTTAGGCGCGGGCAATTCGAGTTGCTGCTCCAATGCCTCTGGTGCGTCTATTGAGGGCGCTCCCTCAGTGATCAGATAGGGCGTTTTGTACCACGCCGTCCGTTCGGCGGTCTCGGGAAGCGGACGATCAGTAATCAGCGTCACCAGAACGTTTTCTGGGGTCAATTGCTCAAGTATTTGCCGGTAAAGATCAGGCCGATACTCTTCCATCAAATAAGGTGCCTGCAGAACGTCCTCGGGGGCGACGTCTTCCATCGCCATAGCCAGCCGAATGGACTCGCCCAATGCCCCAGAGGCTTCCCGGAAACGGAAGTCCATTTCTGCCAGCGTCGCCATCTCGGCAAACCGTTCTTCGGCGATGCCCTGTTCGCGGATCCGGTCGATCATGTCGAAAACCAGCGCGATGATCTCTTGCTGATGGTTGAGACCGTCTGGAGTTAGATCCATACGAACCATCAGGCTGGACTGGGCATCTGTCTCGATACCCCCGCCGGCCGAGAGACTCTCAACCCAGCCCTGGGCTTTGAGTGTATTGAAGAGGCTGCCCTCGCCCTCGTGTCCAAGCAGGCTGGCGATGTAGCTTACGGGCTTGCTGTGATAGTTCTCTTCCTGAGGCGGAATAGGAAAAATAAGAGTCAGATTTCGCTGCTCTTTAATCGACTGAATTTCTACGCGGGCAGGCAGCAGTGACTCGCGAAACAGCGGGTCAAGGTGCTCGGCGGCTGTCAGCTGGCGATTTTCAATTTCACCGAAGCGCTCGCTGACCATCGCTTGCAACTGTTCAAGGCTTTGGGGGCCGTAAACCACCAGATTCATTAGATTGGCGGAATAATGTGTCTTCCAGAAATTGATCAGGTCCTTGCGTAACGGCCGTTCCTCTGAATCCTCAAGCGTGGTCAGGTTGCCCACCGAGAATTGGCTGGCAGAAGCATTCTCGGGCGCCAGCGCCTGTCGGACAGAGAAGTACCGGCGGGCATCATCCTTGATGCCGGATGAGAATTCCGAATGAACCGCGTTGCGTTCCCGGTTGACCAGGTCCGCCGTAAACAGCGGTGCAGAGAACTGCTGAGAGAATCGGTCTAGCGCGGCATCGAGAAACTGAGGTTCAATATCGAAGAAGTAATTGGTGCTGTCGAAGGCGGTAAAGGCATTGTGGCTGCCACCGTGGCTCTTGATGAACTGCTGATACTCGCCAGCGTTCGGATACTTTTCCGTCCCGAGGAAAAGCATGTGCTCAAGAAAGTGTGCCATTCCCTCCCGGTCAGCCGGATCGTCGCCACTGCCGACTGCCACATTGAGCGCCGCTGCGGCTTTATCGGAGGACGGGTCTGAAATCAGAAGCACGTCCAGCTGGTTCGCCAATGTCAGGTAGCGATACTGATTCTGGTCTGTGGGGCTGGTTACCGGAACAATCGTCTTTACAGACTGCGCCACACCCAAAGTCGGAAGCAGGGCAAGCACAAAGATGCCTAAGATAGACGGGAATAAAAAGGCAGGGGCAATACGGCCTTCTGGCATGAACTTCTCCTGATCCGACAGAGTCGATGAACGGCGCATGGAAATGACAGCGATGAGAGTGCCGCTACTTAGAGCGGTTATCAACCTGTCTTGTCCGGAGCCCTATGACAATGCCGGGTGGAGTGAGTTCAAAAATGAAACGATACGCGCAGGCGATGATTGTACCGGCGTCCAGACCCGGTCGTGGCCGGGAGCCAGGGTCTGGGTAAGCTTCAGTGCATGCTGGCGCCAGTTTCTGGGTTTGCCGCCATGTTTAATGTTTTCTGCGCCAGATCGGCGGCCTGCTGTGCATCGAGTTGACCGGAGCCGATACGTTCGAGCACGGACTGCATCACCATGACCTGTTCCCGGTATTGGGAGAATTCCTCTTGGAAGGCTTTGTCGATGGCATCGTAAACAGCCTGTACCCGGTCGCTCTGGTCGCCGGACTCTTCGACGGTACGATTAATCGCGCGCAAACAGGCTCGGGCGATTTCGATGTAACGCTTGGCATTGGGGTCTGTCTCTGACATGAAATCGGATCCTGTAATTTCGGAAATGAGCAGCAGCCGAGTTGGCCAGGGCCAGCGGTTAACTGAAGCCGACACGTTGCGGCTTGGGCTGCATCTATAGTGAGTATTGCATTGTTACCGTGTGCAAAAAAGCGGCAAACGGCTGACCTGTTCGGATTGTCATCATCCACTCATTCTGGGAATGGCAAGGCATTGATATCTCTGCATACCTGACGGCCACGAGTATATGGTCGGTTGGAATTAATTGTTAGCGATAATTCGGAAGAGAACTTTATATCTGGACCAGGGACTCTGGGATCTCTACCAGAGCATAGGGCAGCTGTATGGGTAGCATTGCGATTATCAATCGGAGACCGCTAGAGGCGCAGGAGGCCCGGCGGTATAGTCACTGCTTCACACTTAAACGGAGCAGCGGAAACCGATTATTTTTTACCGCTGAAAACTCCAGGCAAGGGTTGAAAGACGATGCCGTCGTACCCAATGATAGGTTTGCGCGTCAATCACGTGGCCGCTGGCCTGTTAAAAGCCTGGCCTGGGAGACTTTGGCCTGGAAGATAATGTGCTTCCAGCCTGCAGTTTTCGAACACTGACCGAATGAATTTGATCGTTCGGACGGAGCACTTCATTACAGTGACCACTACTTGGAGGTAGACACATGGGCGTACTGGTAGGCAAACCCGTTCCTGATTTCACCGTTCCAGCTGTACTGGGCGATGGCACCATCGTCGATGAGTACAATCTGGCAGAAGGCATCAAAGGCAAGCCGGCGATCATTTTCTTCTATCCGCTGGACTTCACCTTCGTCTGTCCTTCGGAGCTGATCGCGTTAAACAAGCGTATGGACGCTTTCAAGGAGCGCGGCGTTGAAGTGATTTCTGTTTCTATCGATTCACACTTCACGCACAACGCATGGCGCAACACCAGCGAAGAAAATGGCGGTATCGGCAAAGTTCGCTACACCATGGCTGCTGATATGAACCACGACATCTGCAAAGCCTTCGACGTTGAATCGGCTGGCGGCATGGCCTTCCGCGGCGCGTTCCTGATCGACAAGGAAGGCATCGTGCGCTCCCAGATCGTCAACGATCTGCCGCTGGGACGTAACATTGACGAGCTGGTTCGCCTGGTCGACGCACTTCAGTTCCACGAAGAGCACGGCGAAGTGTGCCCGGCCGGCTGGAAGAAGGGTGACAAAGGTATGGACGCATCTCCTGAAGGTGTGGCGAAGTACCTGTCCGAGAATGCCGGCGGCCTGTAAGTCACCTAGCTTCTCTAACCTGAAAAACCCCGCTCCGGCGGGGTTTCTTATTGCTACGGCTATAAAGGTCGATGATTTGAGGGTCGTCCCCTCGCGCCTGCCCGATGCCCGTCTTTAGGATCGAAAAATCAATCCGAATCCGTCGAAGAGGCCTCCGGTGTTTCGACGGCAGGAGGCGGAAATCCGCCCAGAGTTTTCCAGCGATTGACGATTCCACAAAACAGATCGGCAGTTTTCTCTGCATCATAGGCGGCGGCATGCGCCTCCCGATTGCTGAACTCTATGCCGGCCAGTTTGCATGCCTGGGCCAGAACCGTATGGCCGTAGGCCAGGCCCGCGAGCGTTGCGGTGTCAAAGGTCGAAAAGGGATGGAAAGGGTTGCGCTTGATGTCGCAGCGCTCGGCCGCTGCGAACAGGAAGTTGTGGTCGAAGGTGGCGTTGTGGCCTACCAGAATGGCCCGTTTACAGTCATGATTCTTGACCGCTTTACGGATCGGGCTGAATAGATCAGCCAAGGCCTCTTTCTCAGGCCTTGCATCGCGCTCCGGGTCGTCCAGATCGATCCCAGTAAAATCCAGAGCGGCCTGCTCGATATTGGCTCCCTCAAACGGAATGATAGCCGTCGCAATCGTTTCATCCCGCACCAGCCAGCCCTCGTCATCCATGGTCAGCAGGACCGCCGCAACTTCAAGCAGTGCATCGGTTCTGGCATTGAAGCCGCCGGTTTCCACATCAATCACGACCGGCAGAAAGCCCCTGAATCGTGAGGCCATGGGATGCTTTTCAGAGGTCGGGTCGTTGCTGTTGTCTGAAAGAGTTGTCACGGGTTATCGCTACTCGAATAGGCTCAGAAAATTTCTTGGTGTCAGGCGCCCTGCAGTTTCCAGCGCAGTGATTCGCCGGCTTTGAGCGGGACGATAACGTCGCCACCCAGAGGCAGTGATTCGGGTATTATCCAGGTCTCTCTGACCAGCGTAATGGTGTCGGAGTTACGGGGCATGCCGTAAAAATCGGGGCCATTGAAGCTGGCAAAGGCCTCAAGGTGGTTGAGCGCGCCGAGATCTTCGAAAATCTCTGCGTATATTTCGATAGCAGAATACGCCGAGTAGCAGCCGGCACAGCCGCAGGCGGTTTCTTTACGATGCTGGGCGTGGGGCGCGGAATCTGTGCCCAGGAAGAACCGCGAGTCGCCACGGGCGACCACATCCTGAAGCGCCTGCTGATGGCGGTTGCGCTTGAGGATGGGCAGGCAGTAAAGGTGAGGTCTGATGCCACCCACCAACATGTGATTGCGATTGAACGCCAGGTGCTGCGGCGTGATCGTGGCCGCCAGGCGACCCCCGGAATGAGCGCTGACCAGATCGGCGGAGTCCGCTGTCGTGATGTGTTCGAGCACAACTTTGAGCGTAGGGAACCGCTCCAGAGTGGGCTGAAGCACGCGATCAAGGAACTCAGCTTCACGGTCAAAGATATCGACCGAGGCGTCGGTCACCTCTCCGTGTACCAGCAGTTTCATGCCACACTCGGCCATCTCCTGCAGCGCGTCGTCGATCTGACGAATGTCACGCACGCCCGCCGCCGAATTGGTTGTCGCGCCTGCCGGATAGAGCTTTGCAGCGACCACACCAAGTGCATGCGCGTCACGTATGGTTTGCGCGGTGGTTTCGCCGGTCAGATAGAGCACCATCAAAGGCTCGAACTGGTCGTATCCGTCACGGGCACTGAGGATTCTTCTGCGGTAAGCCACGGCCTGCTCACCAGTCGTCACCGGCGGGACCAGATTGGGCATGATGATGGCCCGTCGAAAACACCGGGCGGTGGCCGGAACCACATCCTTCAATACATCACCATCGCGCACATGCAGATGCCAGTCATCAGGGCGGGTGAGGGTGATCTGATCGGTCATAAAGCGTTCCTGCCAAGTCCGGCTGACGTTCTGTTTTGGAGTTCCGGTGGCGGAGTATATCAGAGGGGCAGGTCGCTAGGCTTGGCTTCGTGTTCCGTCGGCGGGTTACTTCAAAGCGGGTAAAAAGTCCGTTTTCAGACTAAAGAATCGTTCGTTCCTGCCGTAAACCAAAGTGAACATCTGAATCCAGTCAATTCCCCATATTCTGCAATCAACGTGATGAAGACCGCCATGTGCAAGACGACTCTGCCGGTAATTACTGCTCTTGCTGTTCTCGCCGTGGCGCCGGTTGGAGAGGCGAGAACCTATGGCGCCGGTATTGAAAACAGCCAGTGGTACGTCACTCATTCGATCTTCGACTGCGCCATGACCCATTCAATTCCAGGGTTTGGACGAGCCGTATTCCAGCACCGCGCCGGAGAGGCGCTGCAATTCTATCTGGAACCCAATCTCCCGATACTGAAGCCGGGGAGAGGCGACGTGGTTGTGGAAGCGCCACCTTGGCGTCCCGGTGTTCGAGCCGAGCCGGTAGGCAGGGTCATGGTAACGGATGATGCCCGCGCGGTCTCGCTGCCAGCGGCGCAGACGATGCATCTGGTTGACGGCCTTCAGCGTGGCCTTTATCCGGCGGTGCACCGGCAGGCTCGATACGGCAATCAGGATATCCAGGTGCTGGTCTCGAATATCAATTTCATGCCGGTCTTTGAGCAGTATCAGCAATGCGTCTCCGGACTTCTGCCAGTTAATTACGATCAGGTCCGCCGGTCCCGAATCCTGTTCAGAAGCGGCAGCGTGAGTCTTTCAGACAATGATCGGCAAGTTCTTGAGAACATCGTGACCTATCTGAACGCTGACAATACCGTTCAGCGTATTTTCGTGGATGGCCATTCGGATCGGATTGGTAATCGAATTGAAAACCGGGCCATGTCAGAACGGCGCGCTAACGCGGTGGCCGATTATCTTCGAGCCCGAGGCGTCAGTGAGGATCTGCTGGTACTGCGGTACCACGGCGACCGGTATCCGATTTCGCGCGATGAAAGCCAGAATCGGCGAGTGACCATTCGCCTGGAACGGGAGGGCGAAGTGCCCACCCAGCAGGCGACGGCAGACGGCCAGGACAATTATCGTCCGGAGGGCTGATAGACTCTCCGATTGGCTGCGGCTGCCGAATTACTGGTTCTCGGTGAGCACCGCTACATGAATCCCTGCGCTCTGAGCCAGCGAGCCCAAATGGTAGCCACCCTCCAGCGTCGAAACCAGGCGTCCGCCGGCAGAATCCCTGGCCACGCTGCAAAGCAATTCGGTAATCCAGCGGTAATCGTCGGTTTCCAGCTCGAAACCGGCCAGTGGATCTTTCCGATGGCCATCAAAGCCAGCCGATACCAGCACCAGTTGTGGCTTGAAATCCTGCAACGGCTTCAGACAGTTAGCTTCCACCGCCCGACGGTACTCTAATCCGGTAGTGCCATCTGGCAAAGGTACATTGAGTATGTTTGGGGGCAGGTTGGCCAGCGGCGAGTTGGGGTAAAACGGATGCTGAAACGTCGAGCAGACCAGCACTCTTGGATCGGTTCGCAGTATATCGATGGTGCCGTTGCCCTGGTGAACATCGAAATCGAAGATGGCCACGCGTTCGAGATTGTGAAAGTGCAGAGCGCGCTTTGCTGCAATGGCGACATTGTTATAAAAGCAGAAACCCATGGTCTTGCTGCGTTCGGCATGATGACCGGGTGGGCGGGCACAGACAAAGGCGTTGCTTAACTCGCCCGATAACACAGCATCTACCGCGTCGGAGCACCCGCCCGCGGCCAGTCTCGCTGCTCTGAGCGTGTGCGGTGTCATGGCCGTATCCGGGTCGGCCATTATCCTGCCTCGTGCCGGCGCCATCAGCTGCAACTGCTCCAGATAGGTCTCGCTGTGAGCCAGTCTCAGAAGATCGTGGCTGACCTCCTGCGGTGTAATCCAGCTCAGATCCTGCCCAAGACCAATATCTTCAAGGTATTCGACAATAGCCGCCAGACGTCCCGGTGCTTCGGGATGGTCGTCGCCCATGTCGTGAAGCAGACAGTCGTGGTGATAAAACAGACCCGTGGTCATCAGGTACTCCCATGGCGACCGCCTGGCTCGAATTCAGGGCTTTTGGCTCAGGACGGCAGAAATCATTCCGTCAATCCTGCCTGTTGGCGGCCAGGGATGTAAACTGGGATTCATGCAGGCGAGCCAGTTGGCACCCTGATTGGGCAACGTTTCGTGAAGGCTTGGCCTGTGAGACGATCTGCCCCGGTCTATTTTGAGCCGTACCGGCGACAATGACGTCAACGCGAGCGAATTACAGCAACTGGAGGATGGTTCTGGCGTGGGCACGCGGTATCTGGAAAGTCTGTTTAATCCGTCGTCAATCGCAGTGATTGGTGCGTCCGAACGACAGAACAGTCTCGGCGGGATGGTGGTGCGTAATCTTCTGGCCGCGAACTATTCCGGCGAGCTGCTGGTGGTTAACGAGCGCGGCTACGATGCGGTTCACGGCGTTGATTGTGTCCGCAAGGTGGGGCGGATGCCGTTCCTTCCTGAGCTGGCCATTGTCTGTACTCCCGCGCCGACTGTCCCCAAGCTGGTGAGACAGCTTGGCGAAATGGGAGTGCGGTCCGCCATCGTAATGACGGGTGGTATGTCCCGCGCCAACAGCAAATCGGGACGACCGCTGATGTTCTCAGTAAGAGACGCAGCCCGAAGTACCGGCATTCGCCTTCTGGGGCCAAACACCATCGGCCTGATGGTGCCTGCCCGTCGTCTCAATGCCACCTATGCTCATCTCAATGCCTCACCGGGAAAGGTGGCCTTCATTGGTCAGTCCGGTGCTGTGGCAAGCTCGGTACTGGATTGGGCGCACGCCCGGGGAGCGGGATTTTCCTACTTCCTGACGCTGGGCGATGGTATGGATATCGCCCTCGATGATCTGATCGATTATCTGGCCCAGGATCGGGATACCCGCGCCATTCTTCTGCATATCGAGCAGATCCCCAATCCTGGCCGCTTCATGTCTGCGGTTCGTATGGCCTCCCGAACCAAGCCGGTGATTGCGGTCAAAAGCGGCTGTTACCCAGAGTCTGAATGGCACCCCTATGCCTTGCCTCCCGCGCTGGATAGAAGTGACCCCGTATTCGACGCCTTTTTCCGGCGAGCGGGGGCTCTTCGTGTCGATGGTATGAGCCAGATGTTCGATGCCCTGGAAACGCTGACTCGCATGCGTCCGGTTCGAGGCGAATCCCTGGTGGTGCTTGGTAACGGTGTTGGGCCGGGCATTATGGCCGTGGATCGGCTGGAACAGGTGGATGGCAAGCTGGCTCAGCTGTCCGATGAGACCATCCGATCGCTGGCTGAGGTTCTACCCGAGAACTGGAATCGTCGAAATCCTATTGATCTGAATTACGATGCAACACCTGAGCTCTACCGGGAGGTTATCAAACGCCTGGGAGGGGACAGCTCCATCGCCAATTTGTTAATCGTTTTCTCGCCCACTCAGGCGTCAGACGGCTCCGCAATCGCCGAGGAAGTCATTGCGGCCAGTCGCCAGACCCGTCAAAACCTGATCACCTGCTGGTTAGGCCAGACCAGTGTAATGAAGGATCGGGACGCTTTTTACCGGGCAGGGCTGCCGTCTTTCTTCTCGCCCGAGAAAGCGGTGAATGCCTTCATGCAACATGTGTTGCATCAGCGTGTTCAGAAACTCCTGATGGAAACGCCGGAGTCCTACACCGACTACTCTGCAGATCATGGCCGAACCCGTCGGATCGTAGAGAAGGCATTGCGGGAAGGACGTCAGTACCTGCTCCCGGAAGAAGCCTCAACGGTGCTGAAGGACTACGGTATCCGCATGCCGGATATCTATTACTGCGCGAACGAGGACGAGGCCCTGGCCGCGTTTGCCGTAGAGCGTAAAGCCGTCGATATCCTGCTTGTTCATGAAAAGGGCTGCCTGCCTTTCCAGAGAGAGTCCATGAGAGCGAGTGGGCTCAAAGGAGAGCATCGAAAGGTGGCCAGTGAGGCGTCTTTACTCAGTGCCTGCGAGAATCTGCGGGCGCGCCATGAGAAAGAACACCCCTCAAGCCGTTTCCTGGGTTTCGGTCTGCAGCACTATGAGGAAGCCCTCGAAGGCATCATGTTCAATGTGGGTCTGACTTACGATGAGCAGTTCGGACCATTGGTATTCTGCGGCGCCTCAGGACAGCAATTTCATGTGCGCCGGGATCGGCAGATCGGTTTTCCGCCTCTGAATATGGCGCTCGCCAGAGAGCTTCTGAGGCGCTCCTATATGTCTCGGATTCTCGAGGAAAGCAGTCGCAATCCGGAACGCGATCAGCGGGCGCTGGCGGGCATCCTGGTGACTCTCGGGCAGATCGCCATCGATAACCCCCAGATTCGCAATCTTGAGATTTCCTCCTTGCTCTACAACCGCGACGGAGCCCTGGCGATGGATGTGGCGATTGATCTGAGCAGCGAGCCGGGTCATACCATTATTCAGCCGTATCCGGCGGAACTGGAGGAACAGGTGGTCCTGCCCAAATCCGGGCGCAAGGTGATGATTCGTCCGGTCCGTGCGGAAGACGAACCATCCCATCGAGAGTTCCATGAGCACCAGTCGCCGGAGTCGATTCGCTATCGTTTTTTTCAGTACCGCAAACGCTTTACCCATGACGACATTGCCCAGATGGTCCAGATCGACTATGACCGGGAAATGGCGCTTGTCGCTAATGGAGAGACGGAAAACGGCCTGGAGGAAACCCTGGGAACCGTCCGCGTCTGGACCGACGCCGATAATCTGCGCAGTGAATTTGCCGTGATGGTCGATGACCAGCTCAAGGGCGAAGGGCTGGGTTATTTGCTGATGAAGAAAATCATCGAGTACAGCCGCAATCGTGGAACCATCGAGATGGTGGGTACGGTGCTACCGGAGAATCAGCCGATGATTGCGCTGGGTGAGCGGCTTGGTTTTGAAGTGCACCGCAATACCCATGATGAGGTATTGGAACTGCGGTTGGCTCTGAATAAGCCGGAAACGGATTGGCAGAAGGAGCGCCTCAGCCGGCAGTGAAAAGGTGGGACCCTCGTTCTTCACATCGGACAGAAAAAGGCGGGTCCTCTGACCCACCTTTCTCTCTTCGGCAACAACACGATTCGGCGACAACACGATGAAGCCGACGCCGTCGTGCGAGCGTGGCACGTAAACAATCAGGCCGCAGCAGCCTCATCGACGATTGCGGAGCGATCTTCACCGCCGAGGGCTTCGAGCAGACCCGGCAACATCCGTGACAGCTCCAGAGTCATGATCGAAAAAGCAGCGTCAAACTTTGCCAGAGCATCATCGCTGTCGATGTCGGCCAGCTTCTCCTGAAGCGTGTCGCCGAATTTGAGGCGACGAATCCCCAACTCCTCATCCAGGACAAACGAGACATTGCCGTCCCAAGTGAGTGCCAGTTTGGTTACCTGCATACCGCTTTCCAGGTGCTGGCGGATTTCATCGCCCTGAAGGTCCAGGCCACGACTGCGAATTACGCCACCGTCTTCACCGGTTTCACGCAGTTCGCACTCGTTCCCAAGGGTAATCTGTTCTGGAATGGCCACGTCGCCGCTGAGCCAACCGCTGAAGTTGAACGCAGGCGCCTGGGTCACCGCCGGTGGACGCACGGGCAGGGAACCGATCGCCTTGCGCAGCAGCGAGGCTAGTTCCTCGGCCTTATTGGCGGAAGTGCTGTCGACCACCAGCCAACCGTCCTTCGGCGCCAGATAGGCATAGACGTGACGGTTGCGAGAAAAGGCTTTGGGCAGCAGTTCAAGAATCACCTGATCCTTGATCTCGTCCTTTTCCTTGCGACGAACCTTACGGCTTTGCTCGTGTTCAATCACTTCGACCTTTTCGGCGACAGCTTCCTTGATAACTGGCCCCGGCAGAATTTTCTCCTCGCGACGCAGGGCAATCAGGTAATAGCCGTTGGCGACATGAACCAACTGCTCGCTGTGCTTACCCAAGGGGGATACCCAGCCTTCGCGAGTTGTTTCCTGCGGGCCGCAGGGCTTGAAGGCCGCCTCAGCAAGCTTTTGCTCCAGTACTTCTGGATCAATATCGAATGGCTTGGTGAAACGAAAAACACGGGCATTACGAAACCACATGCGTTGAAAACCTTTTTTGTTAATGGAATGAGAGTAAAAATTTGCTTGAGCCCGACAGCTCAACTTAACAGGCTCGGGCCGAATCAGCGCGTGTCGGTTCTAGGGCCGCCGATTCTGTCGCCGCCACCGAGAGTCTAGCCCAGAAAAGTCGGATCGCCGGTGCACTCAGAAGTTGAGGGCACTCAGAACTGGAGAGTTTCAACCAGGACTGTTTTGACAATGAATGCGACGACGCCCGCTCCCAGAATGGTAAAGAGCATAAAGGTCCCGAAACGGCCGGCTTTGGACTTTTTGGAGAGATCCCAGACGATGAAACCCATAAACCCCATGAGGCCCAGTAGCATCACCGTCAGCGCAATATTTGAAAACTGTTCTTCACTCATGATCTGCTACGGCGCCTCATCCCGGAGGAAAACCCAGTCACGTTCGCCTGAGTTTTCTGGAGAAAAATAGTAGCCCTCGAGATTGAACCCCTTCAGGCCCTCTGGGTCGGTAATTCCATTTTCGATAGCGAAACGAGCCATCAGACCCCGGGCCTTTTTGGCGTAGAAGCTGATGATTTTATATTTCCCGTTCTTCAGATCCTTGAAGCTCGGCGTAATGATCGTGCCCGTCAACTTTTTGGATTTTACGCTCTTGAAGTACTCGTTCGAAGCCAGGTTAATCAGGACACCGTCATCGCCTAGTTCGCCATTCAGAGCATCAGTGATGCGATCACCCCAGAACGCATAGAGATCCTTGCCGCGGGCGTTTTCGAACCGAGTGCCCATCTCCAGGCGGTAGGGCTGCATTAAATCCAGCGGTCTCAGCAAACCATAGAGCCCGGAGAGGATGCGCAGATGTTTCTGGGCGAAGTCGAACTCCTTCGGCCCCAGTGTCTCTGCCTGCAGGCCAGTGTAGACATCGCCCTTGAAAGCCAGCACAGCCTGGCGTGCGTTATCTGGCGTAAACGGCGTGTGCCAATTCTGATAACGCTGCGCGTTGAGCTGGCCGAGCTTGTCGCTGATACCCATCAGATTGCTCAGATCATGCGGCTCCAACGGCTTGAGCTCATCAATCAGTTGGCAGCTGTCGTCAAGAAATCTCGGCTGGGTATATTTTGCGGTGGCAAGTTCACTCTCGTAGTCGAGTGTTTTTGCCGGGGAGAGAACCATCAGCATGGCGTTTTCCTTAGATCTCACTGTCTGAAAGCCTGACGCCGAGCAGTCGGTGCTGGCGCCTGCCGCTTGAGGCCGGTGCAGGCCGCCGTTTGAGTCAAACCGTCGTCAGAAATTGCTGCAAAGATGTCGCATCGAACGGCCAATCCAGTTCGGCCCCACTGTCGCTGCGCTGCAAAACGGGAATCCTCTCGCCGTAGCGCTCGATCAGCGCAGCAGATTCCGCAATGTCGACAGCTTCAACTTCCACGGCCGTGGGCAGCGGTGTCGTCATCATTACCCGTTCTGCCAGCTCACACAGGTGACAGTGAGACGTTGTATAAAAGATCAGCCCCATTACTTCGGTTGGGCATCAATCTGCTGGCCGGTAACGCCTTCGCTGTCGCGACCCATCAGATACAGATGAATGGGTACCAGCGACTCTGGCGGCTTGTTGCTGTCCTTCGTTTCGCCTGGATAGGCGAGGGCTCGCATGGCGGTACGGGTTGCGCCTGGATTCAGGCTATTGACCCGGATCCTGTGACGCTCGTCGTCCAGCTCATCGGCCAGCAATTGGCTTAAGCCTTCCAGAGCAAACTTGGAGACCGCATAGGCACCCCAGTAAGCCCTTGCTTTGCGGCCCACGCTGGAAGACGTGAAGATAATCGATGCGCTGTCGGACTCGCGAAGCAGCGGAATCAGTGCCTGGGTAATCAGAAAGGGTGCGGTGGCATTGACCTGCATGACCTTGCTCCAGACTTCCGGGTTGTACATCTCTACCGGAGTACGCTGTCCGAGAATACCCGCGTTGTGCACAATGCCGTCGAGCTTGCCGAAGTTTTCCTGAATATTGCGCGCCAGCTCCTGATAGTCGTGCTCTGTGGCCACTTCCAGATTAAGCGGAACCAGTGCTGGCTGAGGGTGACCTGCCGCCTCTATCTGGTCATACACCGATTCCAGTTTACTGATGGTTCTTCCCAGCAGAATTACGGTAGCTCCATGCGCCGCGTAGCCAAGCGCGACAGCGCGACCAATGCCATCGCCCGCGCCCGTCACCAGAATCACCCGGTCTTTCAGCAAATCAGCGGGCGCTTGGTAGTCGTACATTGCGGAATCTCCTAGAACGGGTCAGGAACAGCGGCGCTATTGTAACAGCTTTGCCAGATCCTGAACGGTGTCGACCACGTAATCGGCCTCCCAGGTATCCGCATCGGTCGGGTCATTCAGATAACCGAAGCGCACCGCCACCGTGGTCATTCCCGCTGCATTGCCAGCCTCTATGTCACGGGGATGATCGCCCACGTAGAACGTCTCTGCAGGCACAACATCAAGCTGCGCAGCAGCCAGCCAGAGCGCCTCCGGGTGGGGCTTACGCTGGCTGACATGATCAGGGCAGATGAGGGTTTTGCAGCGCTCGGCCAGGTTCAGACCTGCAATCAGCGGCAGGGCAAAACGGGCCGGCTTGTTGGTCACAATTCCCCAGGGGATACCGCGATCTTCCAGATTGCGCAGTAGCGGCTCGAATCCGTCGAACAGACAGGTCTCAACCGCAACATTGGCTTCGTAAAGATCGAGGAAGGCGCTATGGTGACGTCGATAGTCGGCATCGCCTGGATGAACACCGAAACCCAGTGCAACCATTGCCCGCGCACCGCTGGAGACATGCTTGCGAATTTCTGCAGAGGGCAGGGGCTGCATACCTTCTTCCACCCTCAGATGGTTCAGGCAGCGAATAAAATCCGGCGCAGTGTCAATCAGGGTGCCATCAAGATCGAACAGGACGGCGGCCGCCGACGGCATTACTCGATGCCCTCATCCGCCGGTTTGGTGGCATGCATCATATAGTTCACATCGACGTCCCGCCCCAGACGGTAGTGGCGGGTGATCGGGTTGTAGGTCATGCCGGTCAGATCCTGAACCTGAACCCCGGCGCGACGCAGCAGGGCGTCCATTTCTCCAGGCCGGATAAATCGCTTCCACTCATGGGTGCCCTTGGGAAGCATTTTCAGTACATATTCGGCGCCAACAATGGCGAACAGAAATGATTTGGGGTTGCGGTTAATGGTGGAAACGAACAGCTGTCCGCCGGGTTTGAGCAGTCGGGCACACGCACTCAAAACCGACTGGGGGTCGGGAACATGTTCCAGCATTTCCAGGCAGGTGACGATGTCGAACTGGCCCTGGATGCTTTCGTCCGCAGCCAGCTCCTCGACGGTTATTCGCCGATAATCGACGCTTGCTCCCGATTCGAGGCAGTGGAGCTTGGCGACATTCAGTGGCGCTTCACCCATATCGATGCCTGTGACCTCTGCGCCTCGGCCAGCCATCGCTTCGCTCAGCAGACCGCCACCACAGCCCACATCGAGAACCCGACTGCCCGCCAGCGGCGCACGCTGATCGATATAGTTCAGTCTTAACGGGTTGATATCGTGCAGAGGTTTGAATTCGCCGGTGGGGTCCCACCAACGACTGGCCAACGCTTCGAATTTGGCGATCTCAGCGGGATCAACATTATTTTGAGACATTCAGTCGCGTACTCCGGTTTGGAGGGTGGTGCATTTTGTGGCGTCAGCGTTTGCGAATCTGGTCGCGCCAGTGCTGGACACGGAGCGTAAGATCCGGCACGTCGATTCGAGTCAGTTGGCCGTCCTGCAATTGAGGTACGCCAGCAATCCAGCTATGGGTTACCTGTCGACCATGGTTACTGTAAACGAGGTGAGAGGCCGGATCATAAACGGGCTGAATAAAAGGGTCACTGAGATCAACGGCGATCAGATCGGCCTGCTTCCCGGTGACCAAAGACCCCAGCAAACCGTCCTTGCCCAGTGCCTTCGCACCGTCGAGTGTCGCCATCTTCAGCGCTTTATGTGCAGACAGAGCTTCGGCGTCGGACGCCACCGCCTTGGCCAGCATCGCCGCCGTTTCCAGTTCACCAAAGAGATCGTGATCGTTGTTGCTCGCCGCACCATCGGTGCCGATGGCGACGTTCACGCCGGCTTCCTGCAAGCGATGTACCGGACAGAATCCGCTGGCCAGCTTCAGGTTGGACTGAGGACAGTGGATGACATGGCCGCCGTCGTCGTTGAGTGTCTGAATGTCGAGGTCGTCAATCTGAGTCATGTGCACGAACTGGGTGCGATCGCCTGCCAGACCGAGTCGGGCGACCCGCGTCAAGGGACGAACACCGGTTTTGGCCAGAGCATCTTCAACCTCAAAAGCCGTCTCATGCATGTGTACCTGAATACGCACATCGTGCTGAGCCGCCATTTCCGCTACCCGGATAAATGGCGCATCGCTCACGGTATAGGGTGCGTGGGGGCCAATCGCAGGGAATACAAAATCGTGTCCCCGCCAGGCCGACAGGAACTCTTCACCTTTGGAAAAATATTCATCCGGGCCCTGTCCCCAGGCGGTCGGGAAGTCCAGCATGGGAAACGTAACCTGCGCTCTGATACCCACGTCCTGAGCCAGTTGGGCGACGGTCTCAGGGAAGAAATACATGTCGCTGAACGTCGTAGTGCCCGTGCGGATCATTTCGGCCATGGCCAACCGGGTTCCGTCAGCCACAAAAGCGTCGCTGACAAAGCGTCCCTCGGCCGGCCAGATGTGATCATTGAGCCAGGTCATCAGGGGAAGGTCATCGGCCATGCCCCGGAACAGCGCCATCGCCGCATGGCCGTGCATATTGATCAGTCCGGGCAGGAGAACATGGTTACTAAGGTCGATCGTTTCTCGTGCCCGGAATTTCTCGTCTGCTTCAGCGCTCGGAACCACGCCAGCAATGACGTCGCCCTGAATCATCAGGCTGTGGTTTTCCAGAATGGTATTGGCGGGTTCTATGGGAATGATCCAGCGGGCATTGATGCGGATGTCGACTGCGATGACGGTCTCTGCGGTCACAAGGTTCTCCGGGCGGAATGAATCTCAAATCCTGAGTGCTCTGAGTATAACGACCACTATTCGGGTGAACCAGACAGGAGGCTCGGGAATGGCTGGAAAAAGTCATCGGCTGAGGTCTCATCCGGCTGGAGGTCCGGCTCTTCGGGGTTATACTGGCGTGCCCGGGGAGATAGCCAGAGCCTCCCGAGCTCGACCAGTCTGAATTTTCGGAGAGAAGTGCCATGTCAAAAAGCCATGCCGACGCCACCGACCAGAACCGTTCCGTCGGAACGGTCGCTATTGCCTGGAAAGGCGATCATCTGGCTCTTCTGGATCAGCGCCGGCTCCCGGCCAGTGAAGAGTGGCTGAAGTATTCCGATGCTGACGGTGTCGCGACTGCTATCCGCCAGATGGTGGTACGGGGTGCTCCGGCGATTGGCATCTCGGCGGCCTATGGCGCAGCTCTGGAGGCACAGAAGCTCGCTGCGACCCGTTCTCCCGACTGGCCTCTGGTGATGAGTCGGGCGATTGAAACGCTAGCCCAATCCCGTCCTACTGCAATCAATCTCTTCTGGGCGCTAGACCGTGTTCGGCAGGCGATGGAAGCCAGTAAAGACATTGCCGACCTTGCAGACAGTCTCGTGAAGCTGGCGGTGCGTCTTCATGAAGAGGATGTGGACGCTAATTTCGCAATGGCCGATCTGGCATTGGAAGCGATGGACCTTGAGGGACCTATTTGCGTTCTGACTCACTGCAATACCGGCGCGCTGGCCACCGGAGGTTATGGCACCGCTCTCGGCGTGATTCGACGTCTCAACGAAGAAGGATTGCTTGAGCGGGTTTACGCGGATGAAACGCGCCCGTGGCTGCAGGGCAGTCGATTGACCGCGTGGGAATTGGAGCGGGACGGCATACCCGTAACTCTGAACGCAGACAGCGCCGCCGCCTGGATCCTGTCGCGCCGAAACGTCAAATGGGTGATCGTTGGCGCTGACCGAATTACTGCCAACGGGGATGTTGCCAACAAAATCGGCACCTATGGCCTTGCCGTTCTGGCAAAACATCATGGCGTAGGGTTTATGGTGGTAGCACCGGCCAGCACGGTTGATCTGAGCCTGGCATCCGGGTGGGATATTCCAATTGAAGAGCGCGATGGCATCGAGCTTAAAGAAGTACAGGGTGTCGCTTTCGCCTCAGAACAGTTGGAAACTTTCAATCCGGTTTTTGATGTGACACCAGCCGAACTGATCGACGTGATCGTTACCGAGAAAGGCTACGCGAGAAATCCGGACAGCGAGTCGGTCGCAAAGCTCGTTTAGTCGAGGAGCCATTAGTGAGACTGGTGTGGCCAGCGTACAGCTGGCCTGGCCGGGGGGGAGAAGGCAGTCAGGAAGCAGTCAGGAGGTAAGTGGTGACGCCAACCTACTTGCCCGATGGCTCCGGCCCTGGTGATTTACCGAAAGACATTTCGGTCTGCATCTTCATTCGGGCATTGTCGAGCGCTTTTTCCTGTTCAGCCACAAAATGAAGCGACATTTCAAAGCTTTGACGGGTGAACTTGAGTACCTGGGCAAAGCCCTCATCGGACAATTTGCGGGCTTCGTCGTGGCCCCGGAAAATATTGATAAATTGCCGTTCACGCTCAAACTGCAGCGGCAACTTGCCAATCCCCCAGTCATTCAGAACCTGCCAGACTTCCGGATTGTAGTTGCGGGTGGCACGCATAATGAACGGCAACGGATCATTCCGGGCGACGAGAGCGGCGAGCCTGAGAATTAGCTCGAAAGAGACGGTAGAGGTACCGTTTTCAATGGCCTCAAGAATGCTCTTGTCTTTGAGGTTAAGCGCCTCGCTCATTTCAGAAAGAGTCAATCCCGCGACTTCGCGTATGTCCTTTAAAGACTCTCCCGCAGCCAGCATCAGCTTGAGCTGATCCTGCGCGTTGATCAGTGTCCGACCAAGTTTGAGCGAGGTATCCGTCGACCGCTGGGCGAATCGCAGAACCTGACCCGTAAGTTCCGAGACCCGATTAAAAATGGAAGAGGAGCTGTCGTCGTCGCCATCGCCGATACCGACACCCGTCTGACCGGGGGGTGTCGATAACAGCGGCGTTTGTGAATGTTCCGCCCGCTCTATGAAGGCCATGGCATGGAGCGAATCCATCAGCATGTCCTCAATCGCGCGGCTGCGACGTTTCTTTGGGTTCCACGGTTCAGCTGGATTCGGATTCTCGGGCATCACGGCGCCTTGGCAGTAATGGGAACGGCTTTGTCATCACCTGCAGCGGCACTTAGCTCCAGGAAGTCGGCCATAATCTGTCCACCTTCGCGAACAATGAAATCGACGCTGTCGTCGTTCTGGTCCAGGTCGGCCGCCTGGGTTTCCTCGAAGTCTTCCAGTTCTGCAAAATCCTTGAAAGGCTCTTTGCCATCCAGCTTACGACGGGTGTTGACGATGGCAAGCTGGCGCTGCTGCAGATCATCAGCCTGTTTGCGACGCTCCGTGGGGTTGAGGCTCACTCGGTTCATCTGCCGCTGACTGGTGAGCAGCTCAATCTCTCTGTCGAGCAGGGTGAACTGCTCGTCTTTACTGATGCGTTCGGCATGGCGTGACTTCAGCTCACCGATAACCGGGCTGAAATCGAAATAGTTCTGATGAGGCACGGCCTCAATCTGGTCCCAGGGTAGGGCATGCGGAAGCGCATCTTCACCAATCCGCTTGGGATCGATGGGAGAGGCGATATCGATGTCCGGTATAACACCCTTGTGCTGCGTCGAGCCGCCAGATACCCGGTAGAACTTGGACTGGGTGATCTTCAACTGACCATGGTTGAGCGGACGGACGGCCTGGACGGTGCCCTTGCCGAATGTCTGGGAGCCTACCACCAGGCCGCGTTTGTAATCCTGTATCGCGCCCGCGAAGATTTCTGATGCGGAAGCGCTCATCCGGTTGACCAGCACAATCATAGGTCCGTCATAGGCAATGGACGGGTCCTGATCGGTCATCACGTGGATGTCGTCGTCAGGAGTACGAATCTGGACAGTAGGTCCTTCGCTGATGAACAGACCGACGAGGTCGCGGGCCTCATGCAAGGCGCCGCCGCCATTGTTACGCAGATCAATGATCAGACCGTCCAGGTCGCCCTGCTTTTTCATATCATCGATCAGTTGGCGAACATCCCGGGTTGTACTTTTGTAGTTGGGATCTCCCGTCTGCATGGCCTTGAAGTCGGCGTAGAAGGTCGGAATGTCGATGACGCCGATGTTGTAGTCTTTGCCTTCACGCTCGAGTTTGAGCATATCGCTCTTGGCACTTTGCTCTTCCAGCTTCACTTCGTCGCGCTTGATGGAAATGGCGCGAGTAACGGTCTCATCAGTGGCGTTCGCCGGGATAACCTCGAGCGTCACCGTGGAGTTCTTCGGTCCCCGAATCAGATCCACCACCTCGTCCAGTCGCCAACCGATGACGTTGACGGGCATTTTCTCCGCTTCCTGTTTCACCGAAATGATCCGATCTGCCGGCTCCAGTTGGCCCTGTTTTGCGGCAGGACCACCAGGTACCAGACGGACCACCTTGGTGTATTCATTGTCGGACTGGAGTACGGCACCGATCCCCTCGAGGGACAGGCTCATGTTGATATTGAAATTCTCGGACGTGCGCGGCGAGAAATAGGAGGTATGCGGATCCCAGATCGCGGTAAAGGCGTTCATGTAAGCCTGAAACGCATCTTCACTGCGTATCTGGACGGCCCGATTACGTTGGCTCTGAAAGCGACGTATCAGGGCATCCTGAATATCCTCATCGGAGCTGCCGTCCAGTCGCCGCGAAAGCACCAGATTCTTCACCCGCTTCTCCCATAGGGCGTCGAGCGCTGCCTGGTCGCGCTCCCAGGAGGCGTCAGAACGATCAATCAGCAGGTAGTCCTGTTCCGGGAATTCCAGTTTGTCGACGCCTTTTTCCAGCAGCGCTATGGCAAAATCAAGGCGCTCAACAATACGCTTTTGCACAAGGTTGTAGATGTCGAAGCCGGGTTGTAGCTGACCGATTTTCAGCGCCGGCCCTAGCAGTTCCTTGGCTTTCTGGATTTTGTCGACGTCCTGTTGGGTGAGATAGATTTTCTGCCCGTCCAGATAGTCCAGATAAGAGTCGAAAATGGTGCCAGACAGGCTTTCATCAAGCTTCAGATCGCGGAAGTGCGTAAATTGCAGCTGGCGCGTGATCAGAATGTTCGCACGAGCCTGCTCGACCGTCGGTTCAACCGGCACGTACGACGCCTTAGGGTCGACGCTGGCGTTCCCCGATAGAGGAAGAGCAATCGCCAACGCCGTGAAGGCCGGCAAAGTCCAGGCAGCGGCTTTGGCGGTCACATCGTTCAGTCTGGCGACGAGGCCAGTGCCGTTGGTTTTTTTCATGAAAACGCCCGTGTCGAGAAATAAGGAGGGTAATCAGCGGTAACAGACCGCGAAAAACACCATTCGTTCCATTCTAGGTAAAGCCACCGGGGTGTGCCAGAGCTCGACTGTTTCCGGGCTGGCAGGTGTCGAGGCTTTAATACAGCTCTCATCTTTGTGCTCGGGCTGCACTCATTCATCGACTCCTGAAGTCACCTGCAGGCATCGACAAAGGCGGTCAGTGAGCTCATCGGTGCGTTGCTCAGCTGACGTATTCAGACACCAGCAAGCCACCAGCGACTCCATCTCGTCGCGTTGATCGGCTCGCCCACTCAGTCCATCCTGGAGCCGTTTCACCTGAATTTCCATCCGTAGAGACTGGTCCTGCTGGGGTGTTTCCAGTCCACAGGCAGTTTCTGCCCAGACAACAATCTGCCTGGCTTCGGTGAGCGCTGTCTGGCTGGCAAGCGACGCCCAGCGGCGGGGAACGCCAGCCGGATCAGGGCTTTTGACCAGTCCAAGCCAGGCGTCCAGCTTTGCCATACGGCTCAATTCCCTCTGGCGCTGATTGGCTTGGCGTTTCAGGTCTGCGGCTTCTGATGAGAGCGAAGGCGTCAGCTTGCCCTCAACGAGTGTCGTAAGCTGAGTTTCGATCGCACTGAGAGACTGACCGTCCAGCGCTTCGATATCGGCAAGCCGAGTCTTGAGTGCTTGCAGCTCTTCTCTGGCTTGCACCTCAAGGCGCTCGTTCTCGCGTTGCAGCTCGTGCTTCTGCTCGTCGCGACGGGCAAAGATTTGGTCGCAGGCTGTCCGGAACTGACTCCAGAGCGCTCGATCTTCCTTATGTCGAGTGATCCCTATGGATGTCCAGCGACTTTGGAGCTGCTTGGCGCCCTGAATCGCCTCCGCCAATGGCTCGTGAGTACTGAGGCGTTGTGCTTCAGCCACAATATCCGCCTTCAGGGCTTCGTTGCGTTGCTGTTCGGTCAGTAGCGGTTTTTCCATGCGTCGAATCAGAGCGTCGAAGCGTTTCTGAACACTGCGATTGCTGCGAAAATCAACGGGCCAGGCGTCCCGCCATTCCTTTTTAGCGGCTGCGCAGAGCTTTGCCAGGCTGTTCCAATCGATGCTGGTCCAGTCCGCGGCTTCCAGAAAATGCTCGAGCTCTGCACAGATCGTTTGCCGTTTATCCAGGTTCTGCTGTTTGAGTTCCGATTTGGCTTCGAAGAAAGCCTTGCAGGGTTCATAAGCCTCGTCCGCTGCCGCCTTGAAACGCTGCCAGAGCTCCCGGTCCGGGGAGCCGCCGAGATCTTTCCAGCTCTGCTGAAGCTCCTGTATTTTCCCTGCCTTCAGCTCAGGCTCCATCGCCTGGCTGGCGAGATGTTCCATCTGTTCGCACAAGGCGATCTGCTTGGGTGCTGTCGCAAAACCCTGCCAGTCGCGTAGTTCTCTCAGCTGGCCGCCCAGTCGCTGCAAGCGGCCGCTGAGGTTCGCGCGCTCGGATTCTGGCAAGCCCTGGATCTGCTGCTGTGCCAAACGGTAGGCTTCGCGGGAAGGCTGTAGCCGAGCTTCCTCAAGTAGCGTTTCCAGGTGATCCAGGGTGCCCGTGGCATCTGCTCGCAGGCGCTTGAGGTCTTGGCTTTGCGATGACGATGCTTTTGCGGATTTCACGCTCGCCTGGCGGAGCTTTGCCAGACGTGTCAGCGCGTCTGGTCTGGCAAAGCCGGGGGGCCAGGCGATGTGTTCCAGCACCGTTACGGCATCGGCCCGGGTTGGCGCGGAGTTGTCGGCTTCAGCCGTGTCCAGCAGAGTCTGGATCTCTGCCTCATGCTGTTGGTAGCGCTGCAGGGCGTCGCGATAATGCGAGAGCATTTCGTGACGATGGCGGAAGGCTTCCTGGTCAGCCCGCGACACTTCAGTACCTTCGGTGGATTCCAGCCAGCGATTCTCCTGGGTCCGGATCAGGGCATCCAGGGAGGCGAGGGAGGGTTCGCGCTCCTGTGCCAGCGTTTTAAGCGCATCCAGTTCTGTTGCCAGCAGCTCAAGTGTCTTCTGACGTTCCTCGGTCTGGATCCGCTGGCGCGCTTCTTCCTCGGCGATGGCCCGGATCTCATAGAGCCGGTCCCGAGCTGTGGCGGCGGCACGGCTGTATTTTTCCTGATCTTCCGGACCGGGTTTGCTGGCTTCGTCAACGGAGGTAAGTTCTCGCCATTGCGTTTCTGCGGCCTGGAGTCGAGCCTCGAACAGGGTGAAATTTTCAGTCTTGGTGAGCTCTTCAATCTGAGAGAGCACCTGGGCCCGGCGATCAGTGAGATTCTGAATCCGCTGCTGCTCGGCATTGAGTTCATTGATCCGGTTGCGGGCGATCTGAGTGACGGTTTTGTCTCGACCCTTCGCGGCTTTCAGAAGTGAATTCAGCGTTTCTGGCGCTTTTATTCTCATCGCTGCCCGCTGCCGTAGATCGGCAGTGATGCCTTTCTCTGCGAGACGCAAAAATTCCTGGTCAGTCGAGGCCGCCTGAAGTTCTGACTCCTGGGCTGCAATGCTCCGTTGGCGTTCTGCGTCAGATGTTCGGGCAGACTTTTCCGAAGTCGTCTCGGAGGAAGTCTGGCCTTTTAGACCCGCGCCTTGCGCCTTGCCGGCTCGTGACTTTTTATCCGCCCCGGGTTGATCATCAGTATTCCGTTGACGTTTGTTGCCAAAAAGTCGGTCTAACAGTGAAGCCATAGCTGTCGGGAATCCCTATAGATTTGAAAAAGAGGCTGCCGCGGGTTGGCTGGCGATGAGGCGAATTTTGCTGCACCCTTAATGGACTCTCAATGCACTCTTGATGCACTAAATAAAGCTCTCCACGCTGCATTCATTGACTGTGACGGAACCCTACATGGCGGATAATGGCCAGGCAAATATCGACAAGCTGAGAGCCCAGGCGCTGAAGCTCCTCGCCCGGCGTGAGCATAGCCGAACTGAGCTTGCGCTCAAACTCCAACGTAGACAGTGGCAGCTATCTCAGATTGAGCAAGTCCTGGATGATTTCGAAGAACGCAACTGGCTGAACGATCAGCGTTTTGCCGAGATATTTGCCCGACAGCGACGAGAGCGTGGCTATGGCCCGCTGCGAATAAAAGCCGATCTCCATCAGCGAGGCATTTATCGCGTGCCAGCGCCTTCTGAAGAAGAAGGCCCGATAGACTGGATTGGAATTGCCACCAATGCCTTGGAACGTCGATTCGGCTCTCAGGCAGGCCCTGATTCAGAACCCGATCGAAATCTTTGGCTCAAGCGAGCCAGGTTTCTGGCGCAGCGGGGGTTTGAATCTGATCAGATCAGCGAGGCCATTGATCGCTATACCCGGCAGCAGGAGGAATGCTGAACGAGAGGCGGTGCAGGGCTGTTTTGATGGTTTGTGGACCCGCTGTCTAAAGCGAGGGAGAGCCCAGGTCGATGAATTCGGGCAGTTCAGGTTTCTTGCGATTCTGCTCCATGGGATCGCCATTGAACTGGGGGATTTCCTGCACGTCGCTTTGTGCTAACTGCCCTGGATTCTCCGGCGGCGCCTTCATCCAGGCCAGAACGTCGTAATAGCGGCGGATGTTCTGTACGTAAATGACCGGCTCGTGTCCGCGGGCGTAGCCATAGCGCGTCTTGGTGTACCACTCTTTCTGCGCGAGCAGAGGCAGATATTCCTTCACGTCCATCCAGCGGTTGGGATCATCGCCGCCTTTGCGAGTGAGTATCCGAGCATCTTCAAGATGGCCGTAACCGACGTTATAAGCGGCAAGCGCAAACCAGGTCCTGTCCGGCTCCGGAACATCCTCATCGATCCGGTCATGGACCATGGCGAAATACCGCGCGCCCCCACGGATGCTCTGTTCCGGGTCGAGCCGATTGCTGATGCCGACGTAGCTCGCGGTGGAGCGGGTAAGCATCATGAGACCACGGACGCCGGTCGGTGATCTTGCGTTGCGGCGCCAGTGTGACTCCTGATAGCCAATAGCGGCCAGCAGGCGCCAGTCAATCTGGTACTTCTTGCCCATTTCCTGAAACAGGCTGGCGTACTTGGGCAGCCTATGCCGCAAGTGGTGGACGAAGGTTTTCGCACCGACGTACCCGAGACGATCCAGGTGGCCGTAAAACCGCTCCTGCAGCTGGGCAACAGTGCCTTCGTCCTGAATTTGCTGCATGAAATCACGAGCAGCCTGGGCAAGGCTGCCATCCTGGTTGGGCGTGATAAACCAGGTGACCGGTTCGGGTTCACCGAGATCGAAGGCCTGTTTGACCCTCGGGAAAAAGACCTGGTTCAACGCCAGCTCGTTCGCATCAATAACGGCGACATCGAATTCACCCGACTCAACACGTTCGAGGATCCCGACAGCATCCAGTTGAGGATGAGTGGTCCATTGAAGCGGCGTGCCGGAGCGCTGCAACTGCTCCAGATAACGAATGTGGTTGCTGTCGGTCAGCGTGTGGATATCCCGGTCTTTCAGTTCCTGCAGGTCGGCGGGAGCGTCTTCATCGCGGTTATAGATGACGACCGATTGAGTCGACAGGCCATTGGCGACGGCATCCATCGAGGGATCGGGGAGGCTGGCAACCGAAAGGCCGGCCAGTGCAATGTGAGCATAATCCTCTTCGATTACAGACAGAATCTGGCTGTTGTCCTCAACAACCTGGATTTTCAGTTGGACACCCAGATAGTCCGCGAAGCGCCTGGCCAATTCATAGTCGTAGCCCGTAGGGCCTTCGCGACCTTCGTAATAGAGGGAGGAGGCGTTGCGGGTCACGACGTGAAGAACACCTTCAGCGCGAATCTCCTCAACAGAGCCTGGGCCTGAACAGCCCGACAGGAGGACGAGCGTCAACAGCAGAACCAGGCCATGACTCAGCCTTGAACCGCACCTGACGCGATAACCTGCTTTGCGAAATGGCTTCACCAAATCCCGGTGGCCTCCTGAAGATTTACACTGGCTAGCCGACGAGCGACGATCTACGACCGATGGACGACAGGCACGGACAGACCGTCAGAGCAGAAGAAAATTCCCTTTTTCTCTTCGGGGTGGATCAGGCCGATTAGACGGACACCACTACATGGTCTGCGACCGGGCCGTCCCGGACCGCTCAGTTACAGGTGCCGCTTGGGACAGAGATCCCTGGCCTCACACGGATCGTGTGGAGGCTGAGCGGCTGACTGAGAATGATTCTGGTCGGAGCACGACTACGTCTTTTTATTCAGCTTAGAGACCCATAATCTCCCAGCCGCTATTAGACGGTCAAATAGTGAACTGTGGAAGTTGGGTAACAGTTAGCAATCTGGCCCGTGTTGCGGCTGTTTCAGTGTATGGGTAGGGGGCACCCTCGAACCCCGTTTGTCCTCTGTATCGTTGTCGCAGTTTCGAGTATCATTGCGGGCCTTCATTAGGGGAGCTTCCGATGAACTCTGGTCGATTTCGGACCGGCGCCCGGTGCCGCACTCTGAGCGAGTTGTTGTAGCTGGCTGGAGTCAACTCGTTGCCCCCGATCTCGTTTTGTGCCAGACGGACCCCGATCATGCTTGAACTCCGTGGTGCTCCCGCACTTTCTCCTTTTCGTCGCAATCGACTGCTCGCCCAGGCTCAGTCTGCTGTTCCTCAGCTGACCAGCCTTTATGCGGAATTCATGCATTTCGTAGAGCTCGAAGATGCGCTGAGTGACGAAGAGAACGTCACGCTTGAGCGTTTGCTGCGCTACGGCCCCTCAGCTGAACAAGAGTCGACGGACGGCGTGCTGTTTCTGGTTGTTCCCAGGCCTGGGACTCTGTCTCCCTGGTCGACCAAGGCGACGGACATTGTACGCAATTGTGGTTTGCGTCAGATTCGCCGAGTCGAGCGAGGGATTGCTTACTACTGCCAGGCCAACGGCAAACTGAGTCCCGCAGAGCGAGAGAAGATTGCCTCCATCCTCCACGACCGGATGACAGAAAAAGTCTTTCATGAGATGGCCGGCGCGGAGCTGCTCTTCAGTCGCCATGAACCGTCTCAACTGAGCCGGGTTCCGGTGCTGTCTGGGGGCCGTCAGGCTCTGGTTCTGGCTAATCGAAATCTCGGTTTGGCCCTGGCGGACGACGAAATTGATTATCTGCAGTCAGCTTTCGAACGGCTCCAGCGGGACCCGACGGACGTCGAACTGATGATGTTCGCTCAGGCCAATTCCGAGCACTGCCGTCACAAGATCTTCAATGCGTCCTGGGATATTGACGGCGAAGCACAGAATAAATCGCTGTTCGCCATGATTCGCAATACCTACGAGATGAACAGCGAAGGTGTGCTATCCGCTTACAAGGACAACGCATCGGTCATAGAGGGATCGCGGGCCGGTCGCTTCTACCCTGAGCCAGACACCGGCGTTTACCGCTTTCATGACGAAGACATCCACATTCTCATGAAGGTGGAAACTCACAATCACCCCACAGCGATCTCGCCGTTTGCAGGCGCTGCTACCGGCTCAGGCGGGGAAATCCGGGATGAGGGCGCCACGGGCCGAGGTGCAAAACCGAAAGCCGGCTTGACAGGTTTTACCGTTTCCAATCTGCGAATACCCAATGACGTCCAGCCCTGGGAGCAGGATTACGGCAAGCCCGAACGGATCGCCTCAGCTCTGGATATCATGATTGAGGGGCCGATCGGTGGCGCTGCCTTCAACAACGAATTTGGGCGGCCCAACCTGGCAGGTTATTTCCGGACGTTCGAGTGCAAAGTGCCTGGTGCGGGCGGCACAGAGGTGCGTGGCTACCACAAGCCCATCATGATTGCCGGTGGTCTGGGCAACATCCGCGCTAGCCACGTTGAGAAGGGTGATATTCCGGTTGGCGCCAACCTGATTGTGCTGGGCGGCCCGGCCATGCTCATCGGGCTTGGTGGTGGAGCAGCCTCATCGATGGACAGCGGCAGTAGCCACGAGAACCTCGATTTTGCGTCTGTTCAGCGGGACAACCCGGAAATGGAGCGTCGTTGTCAGGAAGTGATCGACCGCTGCTGGCAGCTGGGAGACGCCAATCCCATCAGTTTCATCCACGACGTGGGTGCCGGCGGCCTGTCCAATGCGCTTCCCGAACTGGTAAAGGATGGCGGGCGCGGGGGGCGTTTTGAGCTACGTGAGATTCCCAGCGACGAACCTGGCATGTCTCCTCTGGAAATCTGGTGCAACGAATCCCAGGAACGCTACGTGCTCGCCGTTGCCGAGGCTGATCTCGAGCGCTTCGACGCGATCTGCCGGCGTGAGCGCTGCCCCTACGCGGTCGTCGGAAAAGCGACCGAAGAGCACCACCTGGCCCTCGAAGATTCCTATTTCGACGACCAGCCAGTAGATCTGCCGATGGACGTGCTGTTTGGTAAACCGCCGAAAATGCACCGTAGTATTCAGCGCTCGTCCTATGCCAAAGATATTTTCGACTCGACCCGTATCGATCTGGAGGAGGCCATCGAGAGAGTGCTCCGTCTCCCGGCGGTAGGCAGCAAGAGCTTCCTTATTACCATTGGCGACCGAACAATAACGGGTCTGGTCGCTCGTGATCAGATGGTTGGCCCCTGGCAGGTTCCGGTCAGCGACGTCGCAGTGACAGCAGCCAGCTTCGACACCTATCACGGCGAAGCCATGGCGATGGGCGAAAGAACACCGATTGCCGCGGTCGACGCTCCGGCTTCAGGTCGGATGGCCGTCGGGGAAGTGGTTACCAATCTCGCAGCCGCGTCTATCGGCAAACTGTCTGATATTCGGCTGTCTGCCAACTGGATGGCTGCAGCGGGACATCCCGGCGAAGACGAAAATCTGTACGAAACCGTCCGTGCTGTAGGCATGGAACTGTGCCCTGAATTGGGAATCACCATCCCGGTTGGCAAGGACTCCATGTCGATGAAAACGGTCTGGGACGAGCCAAACGGTGAGAGTCGCTCGGTCGTATCTCCGCTTTCGCTGATTATCAGCGGCTTCGCCCCGGTCACGGACGTTCGTAAGACACTGACACCCCAATTGCAGACGGTCATCGAACCGACCGATCTCATCCTCGTCGATCTTGCCGCCGGTCAGAACCGGATTGGCGGGTCGGCGCTTGCTCAGGTGTTCGGCAGCGTCGGTGCCATCGCTCCAGATATTGATGACCCGGAAGATCTCAAAGCGTTCTTCTCCGTGATTCAGGGACTGAATAGCGATGGCAAGCTTCTGGCTTATCACGACCGGTCCGACGGCGGTCTCTACGTCACCATCGCCGAAATGTGTTTCGCAGGCGGTATGGGTGTTGATATTCGGTTGGACGGACTGGCGGAAAAGCCGGAGCAGTTTATCCGTGAGCTGTTTAATGAGGAACTGGGCGCCGTGCTTCAGGTCCGTCAGCAGGACACGGAAGAGGTACTTCATCAGTTTGCGGCTGCCGGTCTCGGTGAGAGCGTGGCAGTGATCGGCCAACCGAACTCGGAAGACCGCATCCGCCTTCGCTTCGAAAATCTGGAAGTCAGCGACCACCCGCGTAGCCATCTTCAGCGGTTGTGGTCGAAAACCAGCTATGAAATTCAAGCGCTGCGTGACAACGCTGACTGCGCGCGCCAGGAATACGACAACATTCTTGATGAGAACGACCCTGGCCTGCATGCAGAGCTGACCTTCGACCCCGCTGAAAATCCCGTCGCAGCCATGATCAACACTGGCAAGCGCCCGCGTATCGCCGTAATGCGGGAGCAGGGCGTCAATGGCCAGGTTGAAATGGCGGCCGCCTTTGAACGGGCGGGGTTTGAGGCCGTTGACGTACACATGAGCGATTTACTGTCGGGCCATCGGTCATTGACTGAATTCCAAGCAGCGGTAGCCTGCGGTGGCTTCTCGTTTGGAGACGTATTGGGCGCAGGCGAGGGGTGGGCAAAGTCGATCCTGTTCAATCGGCGCGTTCGGGAGCAGTTCGAGGCCTTTTTCCAGCGACCCGATACTCTTGCGTTGGGCGTCTGCAACGGCTGCCAGATGATGTCCAATCTTCGCGAATTGATTCCCGGCACGGCTAATTGGCCACGCTTTGTCCGTAATCAGTCTGAGCAGTTCGAAGCCCGGCTGTCGATGGTGGAAATTCAGCCCTCGAAAGCACTGATTTTTGAAGGTATGGCCGGTTCCCGCTTGCCGATCGCCGTGGCCCACGGTGAGGGGAGAGCTGAATTCAGTGCCAACGAGCAAGTGAGGCTTCTTCAGAGTAACCAGCAGGTGACGGCACAATACGTGGATAACTACGGACGCACGACCGAACGCTATCCGTACAATCCCAATGGTTCCCTGGCGGGCGTAACAGGGGTGACAAGCGAGGATGGCCGGGTGTCTATCCTCATGCCGCATCCTGAGCGCGTGTTCAGAACGGCTCAGCTTTCCTGGCACCCGTCAGATTGGCCGGAGGATTCTCCCTGGATGCGACTTTTCAGAAATGCACGGAAAGCCTTCGGCTAATGTGCTGCCCAACATAAGTGCAATAAAAAGCCCGCTACTGCGGGTTTTTTATTGCATGGCCCGGCATGGTGCACCGGGTGGGGCAATCAACGCCGGATTGGGAACGAACTGTAGCGGAAGGTAACTCGAGTGTTTCCGTTGGGAACCTGTCGTAAGACTTAACATACAGTTTGTTCTGATTTAGGTTGCCGAAAAGTCATAAAACCGACCCTGGAACGTAACATTTTCAGTTCGTCAATGCTTGACAGACAAACTTTATGCACATTTTCGGTGCTACTTAGGGACTTAGGGCGAGATTGCGGGTGAGCCCGCGAAAAAGGTTCCTTGACTATCGTAAGTGTATGATTTTAATGGTTTCGTTTTCATCGGTGAAAAAGTCGCCAATTTGTGAAAGACCCTGTAGGGACAGGGTTTAGCGGCGTCTGCCCAAAATGTTTCCCCAACGTTATCCACAGATTTTGTGAGTAAGTAATGCCTGTGGATAACTGGGGTTGGAGTAGACTAAAAATGTCGTTTGTCACCTGCCGAGAGGAAGAGAAATGTATAAATTATGTTACTTCGTGCCTGAGTCTCACCTTGAGCAAACCAAGTCGGCTCTGTTCGAGTCTGGCGCAGGGCGGATTGGCGACTACGATCAATGCGCCTGGCAGTGTTTGGGGACAGGCCAATTTCGACCGCTAGAAGGTAGCGATCCCTTTCTGGGATCGCACGGAGCCGTGGAAACGGTTGCGGAGTACAAAGTGGAGCTGGTCTGTGAAGACGAGCTTATCCGAGATGCCATTCGGGCGCTGCGGTCATCACACCCGTATGAAGAACCTGCATTTGAGGTCTATCGGCTGGAAGATTTCTGAAAACCCGGGTGCCGGGATCAAGTCGTTTAGCTGTTTGGCTTGAGGCGATTATGGATATCGCCCACACGCAGAGGAAATTTGTCTTCACCAAGGTCTTCCATGTAATGCTCAAGGGTTCGGTAAACCGTTGGGAACGACAGCTCTGACCAGGGTATATCCTTTGGCTCGAATAGTCGGCTCTCGAGTGACTCTTCGCCAGCGCCAAAGCGCCCGTCCGCCAGATGGGCTAAGTAAAAGATATGCACCTGATCAATGTGCGGCACATGGAGGAGGGTGTAGAGGTTGCGAATCGACACCTCAGCCAGCGCCTCTTCACGGGTTTCGCGAATGGCCGCTTCGACCGTGGTTTCCGAGTTTTCCATAAATCCGGCTGGCAATGTCCAATAGCCTTTGCGAGGCTCGATAGCGCGCCTGCAAAGCAGAATCTTGCCTTCCCATACGGGTACAGTGCCAGCGACGATCCGCGGGTTCTGGTAGTGAATCGTCTCGCAGCTCGGACAAACATATCGAGGGCGGTTATCGCCCGCAGGTACTTTGACTTCGACGGCGTGGCCGCAGTGACTGCAGTAGTTCATCCTTTACCCCGTATAATGAGAATCATCAGTGTAACCAGTCGGAAGGAGCCTGTCCCTCCCTCGTCCGGCGAAAAAGGAGGCTCTTCCCTTGATTCGGCTTCTGAATCAAAAACTCGACAGCTACACCCCAAGATTGCTGGAACTGGAATATCCGCATGCCGGTATTTTGGTGCCCGTCACGGATAAGGAAGGTGATCCCCATCTTATATTCACCCTCCGTTCCGGCAACCTTAAAACCCATCGTGGTCAGGTTGCTTTCCCCGGCGGCAAGAAAGATCCTGAAGACGAAAATCTGCGGGTGACCGCACTCCGCGAGACCCATGAGGAAATCGGCCTGCCAGCGGACCACATTCAGATCGCCGGCCAACTGAGTCAGGTGGTCTCCCTTCACGGAATCATAGTCACGCCGTTTGTAGGGCTGGTGCCACACGACTATCCGCTGACCGCTAACCCCGACGAAATAGAGAGCATCTTCACCGTTCCATTGCAGTTCTTTATTGATGATCGCCGTGACCGGACGGATAGGCTTACTTTCCTGAATACGACTATCCATGTTCCAAGTTACGTTTGGGAGGATTATCGGATCTGGGGGCTCTCTGCCATCGTTCTGGTGGACTTCCTGAATGCCGTGTACGATGCCGGAATCGATATTACTCAGCCTCCGAAAGGTAAGTAACCGTGCTGTACGCGCTAAGAGATTCAGAGCCAGAGCTGCTGGGCGGGGATCACTTCGTTGCAGCGAGCGCCTCGGTGATCGGACGGGTGATTCTCCATCCTGACGCAAGCATCTGGTTCAATGCTACGTTGCGCGCCGACAATGAGCCCATTGAGATCGGCCCCCAGAGTAATGTTCAGGACGGAGCGGTTTTGCATACGGACCCTGGCGCTCCCCTGATGCTTGGGCGTGGAGTGACTGTTGGCCACAAAGCGATGCTGCATGGGTGTAGCGTGGGTGATTACTCCCTGATTGGTATCAATGCGGTGGTGCTCAACGGCGCGAAAATTGGTCGGCATTGTCTGATTGGCGCCAACACTCTCATCCCTGAAGGTATGGAAGTTCCAGACGGTTCGCTGGTCATCGGATCGCCGGGAAAAATACGCCGGGAGTTAACCGACGAGCAGAAAGTCGCCCTCGAAGAGAGCGCTCGGCATTACGTCGCTAACGCCAGACGGTATCTGCAGTCGCTGAAACCATTAAGCGACTGAGTTTTTTGGAATCTCAATGTATGACAACGCCCATTTCATCCCCTTGCGTCAACGTCTGTGCTTTGGATGAGAATGACATCTGCATCGGTTGCCATCGCAGTGTTGAGGAGATAACCCGGTGGTCTGGCATGACCGATGATGAGCGGCGTCAAGTCATGGCTTACGTCGCAGAACGAGAAAAGAAGCACCTGATCTGATCAAGCTTTCAACCGCATGCTGTCTGTTGCGGTTTGCTGGCTGCGAATACCTTCCAGTTGGAAAACAAATTCCCTACAGCGAAAAGAGGAACGCCGAGCCATGGTGAGTATCGGAACTCCCCTCAAACCGAACGCCTATAAAGTGATGCTCTGCGGGTCAGGCGAGCTGGGCAAGGAATTGGTGATCGAGCTTCAGCGTCTTGGCGTGGAAGTGATCGCTATCGATCGGTATGCCGATGCGCCGGCCATGCAGGTTGCCCATCGGTCTCATGTCGTTGACATGCTGGACCCCGATGCCCTTCGCGCCATTATCGAAACAGAAAATCCTGCGTTGGTGGTTCCTGAAATAGAAGCCATTGCCACCCCGGAGCTGGTCAAACTTGAGGCTGAGGGAGTCAAGGTGATTCCTACGGCAAGAGCAGTCAATCTCACCATGAATCGCGAAGGTATCCGCCGCCTCGCAGCGGAAGAATTGGGGCTGCCTACTTCGCCTTATCGTTTTGCAGACAGTCATGAGGCATTTCGAGCGGCGGTCGATGCGCTCGGCTTGCCGGTCGTTGTGAAGCCAGTGATGAGCTCATCAGGTAAAGGGCAAAGCCTGGTGCGGACCCAGGACGCCATCGATACGGCCTGGGAGTATGCGCAGACCGGCGGTCGCGCTGGAAAGGGCCGTGTCATCGTCGAAGGCTTCGTGGACTTTGATTATGAAATTACGTTGCTTACCGTTCGCCATTCCGGAGGCGTGAGTTTTTGCGACCCAATCGGCCATCGCCAGGAGGATGGCGATTACCGCGAGTCCTGGCAGCCGCAGCCGATGTCCGCCAAGGCGCTGGAGCGCTCGAAGGAAATTGCAGATCTAATCACGCAAAGTCTCGGTGGATACGGTGTCTATGGCGTCGAACTTTTTGTGAAGGGCGATGAGGTCTGGTTCTCCGAGGTTTCGCCCAGGCCCCACGACACAGGCCTCGTGACTCTGGTTTCCCAGGATCTTTCTGAATTTGCGTTGCATGCGAGAGCTATCCTTGGCCTGCCGGTGCCCGCCATCCGCCAGATGGGTGCGTCAGCGTCAGCCGTCATTCTTCCGGAGGGGAGCTCATCGTCCCCTGAATTCAGCAATCTGCAGGAAGCATTGAGTGAACCGGACGTTCAATTACGGCTTTTCGGCAAGCCGGAAATTTCCGGTCGTCGGCGAATGGGGGTTGCGCTTGCGCGGAAAGAGACCATTGAATCGGCTAAAGAGGCAGCTGTGCAGGCGGCTGGTAAAGTGAAGGTATCTTTTTGATTTCGGTTGATCCTAGCTGATGCCAGCCTGCTCTGTGTCAGGTTACCTCCCGGATATGTCCGATACAGCGCCAGTTCGCGAAGCAGTTTTTTCCGTGTTTAGAAAAAACTTTCAAAAGAGTGTTGACGCAAAACCTCTGGGCTGTAGAATGCGCACCACTTCAGAGGGACAGCCCAGCGGGGCGGTTCGGAAGAGGTGCTAAATCACTGATTTCATTGGGTACGAATAGCTTCTCTGGAAGCGCCCGAAAAAAGTGATTGACAGGCAAGAGGTTCCTTGTAGAATACGCGCCTCGATTGGGCACAGTCCCGGCTCTTTAAAAAGTTGATCAAGTAATTCGTGTGGG
>Ga0114903_1000119_pt1 | contig 55853 bp, 61 predicted proteins | sample MalvirDeepMed_s2_FD_87289 | JGI IMG/M metagenome (GOLD analysis project Ga0114903, IMG submission 87289) | Marine viral communities from the Global Malaspina Expedition - Malaspina viral metaG DeepMed_s2 | ecosystem: Environmental > Aquatic > Marine > Oceanic | place: Mediterranean Sea...
ACCCGAGGTGGTGCAGTGGCCGGCTCCGCAATCCGGAGCCGCTTCGCCGGCCACTCCGGCCGTAGCGCCGAGTCCCGTCATGCACTAAGACTGAAACCGGACCTCCCGATTGGGGCAGGCCAGCCCCAACCTGCAGGTCGCACCAAGCGCTGGGGCGCCTGGTGCCAATCCGAAGTTCCTATCGGCTTGGATCTGAAAAAGCCGACCTTTACTGCGCGGGTCGCGATCGGCTGTGGGGCGGAAGGGTGTTTATTCCTCGCAACCCCGAATTGGGCCGTAAAAAGAAGTGAACCTTGCGCCTGCCGACACTTTATCCCTAACGATAGATGTAGATCGTGCGCGATCCTTAACGTGCTTCCATCGGGTTAACAAATCTTTATTAAACTCTTCTCTTAAACCGGCGAGCCCAAAAAAATTAAACTCCTTGTGCAAGTTTATGCGCATATCCATGCGCCGCCCTCGCTCAGCCGTTCGGGTAAGATAGTCCCAAAATATACTTTCATTTATCGGATTCTTGTCAAATCTGAGTGGGCATATTGGGACTGTTCCCTCTGGAAGGTCGACGGACCTTTGCTCCCTGAGCATTTCTGACAAATAAATTCCATGAATCCTCGCAGAAACCGAGTCCGCCCACTTACGTGTTAATCTCCAGTACTCGTCGGAGAGATCCTTTTGGCCGTCAGCCTCCAGTGCTTCAGCAATTCCAAAATTAATAATTGAATATCGAAGTATGGGGTGCGGGTGAAACTCTGCGCTCGCGATATCTAAAGACCTACTCCTTATGTCAAATAACGAAACCAGAAGTGCAATTGTGATAATTGATTCGCTCAAGGCCGCGCTAGGGGGTAGACCATGCTTCTTAAAAAGTTGCGTCTTTGCTATGACACTCGGCGCAAAGTACATTGCCGCAAATTGATCAGCCGCGACCTCATACCCCTGCCTAAAGTCGAATTCTGAATATCCCAGTGTGTCGCTCGTCATCTCACTGTCATTAGATCTGCAATATTCAAAATATTCGAGATGGCCAAGGCTTACATGGCCAAGTTCGTGGTGAAGAAGAAAATTTACAAAGTCAAACACCGATTGGATCAAGGTAAAATCCGCCGGATGATTGCAGTATTCCATGGCAAGACTCTGGGCCGTCTCTTGGCAAAATGCCTCATTCGGATCAAAAACTAGCTTGAGCCTGGTTGGAATGTGAAATTCGATTTGCCGCCTGTCAGTGTAAGATTGAACATGATCGACTGGATCAATCTTAGTAGAGAATCTAAAAAGACTAGACAGCAAGATAAAGCGATCAAGAAGTCCAAGCGGGAAGTAGATCTTGTAGTTATTGGGCGCAAGCCTTCGAACGCTTACCTGAATTCCATGGCTTTCGAACGGGCGCAAAGCGATGGTCGCGCTGTGTCGAGCAGCGAGTGAATCGATATTGGAGCGGAGATGCGAGGTGATTTCTGAAAATAGTTGAGCCGTCGAAAGCATATTAAACTTCACCGAGGAACTTTGCCTTCACAAATCTTGCGCAGTCCAAATTTAATAATAAGGGCAGTAACAACGAAAACTGGGGGACCGCCTAATGCCGACAGTGCAACATCTAAGACAGCAAGAATTACATCGCGCGACACAATTTCTTCGTTCGACTTAATGAACTCCCTAACTTCATCGCGGCTGCATAATTGTCCACGAAGTTCGACGATGTGATCCGCAAGAATAGTGCGGCCGAGCGCCTTTCCTGTTTCTTCATTGCCTTCACTGGCTCCAAAAGCAACAAGCCCGTCACTATTGGCGAGCTTCAGATAAAGATTATCAGCGTCCAGTCGGAGTAAATTCTCAATTTGACGTATAGATTCTTTCAATGTTGCGATATCCTCTTGACATTGACATTGACATTGACATTGACATTGATGATCGCGCGGAATAAGAACGGAAAAGTCGAAATATTTGCAAGACGCGTTCGGCCTCCAAGGCTGCTAAGTTCATCCTTGACTAGAATGACCTGAAGATCCATCAAATAGTTTGAGAGCGACAAGGTCTTTGCATGACTGCCTTCTAAGTGTATCTCGAGATACGTCTGCACGCCCCTTTTGGTTGCAGAATTTTTAGGGATACCCCGCGGTCATCGATATGACAGCCTCGCGCAATCCGGGCTCATGACCACCTTTCCACGCTGCACAAATCCGTGGCTCGCCAAGATTTGCCAACGCCCGGTTCCTACGCTTTGCCGTCACGCAAAGAGCCGCATGCTGCGTTTGCAGCGGACTACCGGAAGGTCCGCTCAGCGGTCTCTGGCCGTCGGAAAATGCTGCGCGACGCAAGAACGACCGCTACGGTGAAGCTGCGCCGCGGCGTGGTCACCCAATCCCAAGGTCGGCAATGGTGTAGGTTTTCCGATGCGGGTCGCGGCGGAATGCTGCTGGCTCACGCGACCACGACCTGCGTTAGAAAACCTTCACCACAGCTGACCTTCGGCGCTCGAATCGACCGGGTCCGCTCAAGGCCCACGGACGAAGCCGCTCCGCGGCATTGGCGCTTTTGGCTTATGGCGTGAGCCGCCTGTAACGTTGAGCATTTTGTGATGCGGCCGACCTGGCTGACGATTGGGACCTTCTCAATCATCAGACAGGAGGTTCCCATGACGGAGGAGAGAGTAACACCGCTGCGCCAGCGGATGATCGAAGACATGCGCATCCGCGGAATGGTCGACAAAGCGCAGAAGTCCCATCTTCGGGCGATCAAGGATTTTGCGGCCTTCCTTGGACGACCGCCCGACGCGGCGACGCCGGATGATCTGCGCGCCTACCAGCTCCACATGACGGACACCGGGGTCACGCCATCGACGTTCAACGTGCGGATCGTGGCACTGCGGTTCTTCTTCGGCATGACCTGCGGGCGGGAGGAGATGAAGCGTTACATGCAATTCCGCACCGAACCGCGGAAACTGCCGGTCGTGTTCAGCGTCGAGGAGGTGTCCGACATCTTGATGGCGGCGCCGGGGCCCGGGCTCAAGTATCGTGCCGCGCTCAGCATCTCCTACGGCGCGGGGCTCCGGGCGGCCGAGGTCTGCAACCTCAAGATCGGCGGCATCGACAGCGACCGGATGCTGATCCACGTCGAGCAGGGCAAGGGCCAGAAGGACCGCAAGGTCATGCTGTCGCCCGGATTGCTGGAGCTGTTGCGCGCCTGGTGGCGCGAGGCCCGGCCGGAGGGTTGGCTGTTCCCCGCTGCCCGGCAGGCGAATGCACGCATTCGCTGAGAGGGGGCAAGCCGAAGATCAACCCGATCTCACCGCGCCAACTGAACCGCGTTTTCACCTCGGCCAAACACATGGCCGGGGTCAAGAAGCCCGCCACCTTGCACACGCTGCGCCACAGCTTCGCGACGCACCTGTTGGAGGCCAACATGGACGTGCGGGTGATCCAGGTGCTCCTCGGCCACGGCCCGAGCTGACGACCACCGCGCGATACACCCATGTGGCCACTCACTGCCCGGCAGTGCATTGCGCAGCAATGTCACGAGAGGAGAGACGATCCGCGACACGGTCAGCCCCTACGAGATGCTGGCCAGGTTGCAGGATCAGACGGTGAAGCGAAGTCTGGAGTGACCGGGCGCCGGGGTGGCCCGGCCAAAGCTGGAGATTGCTGACATCTTCCGTGCCCATGGTCCTGCGTGGCGACAGGCCAATGCCGGGCGTATCAGCCTGTCCCAGCTCAAGGTGATGTCAGCGATCGAGGCCTGCCGGACCGAGGCGCTCGGCGGGCATGTTGCCGGCTGTGCCAAGTGCGGCCATCACCATATTGCCTACAATTCCTGCAAGAACCGCCACTGCCCGAAATGTCAGGGACCGGCGGCGCGCGACTGGATGGCGGCGGGCCGAAGACCTGCTGCCCGTGGAATACTTCCACGTCGTTTTCACCCTTCCGGCGGAGATCGCGCGGATCGCGTTCTGGAACAAGAAGGCGGTCTACGGGCTGCTGTTCAAGGCATCGGCGCAAACGGTGATAACCATCGCGGCCGATCCCAAGCGCATGGGCGCGCGCGTGGGCATGACCAGCGTGCTGCACATCTGGGGATCGGCGCTGACGCACCACCCGCACATCCACATGATCGTTCCGGGTGGCGGCCTGTCGCCCGACGGCACTAGGTGGGTTGCCTGCAAGCCGGGGTTCTTCCTGCATGTGCGGGTTCTATCGCGGCTGTTTCGACGCCTGTTTCTGGACGGGCTGAGGGATCTGCACCGCGCCGGTCAGCTGGCCTTCTTCGGCGATCTGGCCGAGTTGGCCGATGCTGACACCTTCACCGCCTAGCTCGCCCCCTTCCGCAAAACCGAATGGGTGGTCTATGCCAAGCCGCCCTTCGGAGGACCCGACACCGTGCTGGCCTACCTGAGCCGCTATACCCACCGGGTGGCGATCTCGAACGCCCGCCTGATCAGCGCCGATGCCCAGACCGTCGCCTTCCGCTGGAAGGATTACCGCGTAAAATCCGGGGACCGGCAAAAGGTCATGCGACTGGCCACGCCCGAGTTCATCCGCCGCTTCCTGATCCACGTCCTGCCCGACAACTTCCACCGCATCCGGCATTACGGTCTGCTGGCCAGCTCGGCCCGCAAGGCCAACATCAGAAAGGCCCGCGCCTTGCTCTGCGTCCAACAGCCTGAACAGGTCGCCGTGCCGGAACCACAGGCCGAGGCTCCGCTCACCCTGCGCGAGCCATGCCCCTGCTGCGGCGGGCCCATGCGCATCATTGAGATCTTCAGGCGAGGACAGAAACCAATGTCGCGCGCACCTCCGAGGGAGCAGGCAGCATGACACACCCCCTATCGTCCGCCACAGAACAGCAACGGCTGTGCCTCGCAGATCCGGCCAAGCCCGCGTGCGCTTATCGTTCCGCGGCACGACACACGGCGGCAATCACGGCGCAACCAGCAGCTTTGTCGGGATCACCGAACGAGTTTGCCCCCGTCTCAGGCGCCATGCGAACCTTCAGCCGCACCCCTGAAGCAGTCGCTGCCTCGCCCGTCCGCGTACTTTCCCCATAGATTGCGCCAAGACCCCCGCGGCTTCCTCCTTGGGAGGTTTTCCAACACGGGTCGTGGTCCCGCCAGTGCGCAACGTTTCGCCGCGATCCGCATCAGAAAACCTTCACCGAAGCCGAAATTCGTCATCAGCTTAATGTGCTGCATCGCGGCCACTGAAAGCTGCCGTTCGCCGCATTTGCGAACCGCGGTAACGGTCGGAGGTCAGCTATGCGCACTAAGAGGCAATTAAGTCTGCCTGCCGGACGTCACCCCGGGCTTATGTCCGTATGCCCCAAGGCTTGCGACAATTTCGGTCAACAGCGGTTTACGACAGTCCCGACGGCCGACTCTTGACGCAGTGCATCGTTGCCTCTGCATGCACCTTCCGCGCTTGGGTCACCGAGGTTGCACTCGCTCGGATTGGATTTGATCCTGGACGTCCTGGGAAAGGCCAGACCAGACGAGGTCGACCAACTGAGCGCCATCCGGAACATCCTCGGCCCCCCAGTCGAACGTAATTCGAGGGGGACCATAAGAGAGCCTATGGCCGTCTATGCTGTATGATGCCGCATCCATCGGGGCATAATCTCCAGGTTCAGGTGGGAGTTCGTTTCCGTCGAGGTCCACGACAGTGATCCCGCCCTCTGAATTGCCCGACTGCGTCACGATGACGACGGCCGAGCCTTCGCGGGTCCAGTATACGGGACGTCCACCGGGAATGGTCAGGATCTCGCCACCGCCTTCGTCGAAAAGAACGCTGGATTCGCCGGTCAGGATAAAGGCTTCACCATGCGGCGATGGCCATATCGACTGTCCGGCGACCGCGCCGGTTCCTGGCGGCAAGGCAAACCGATCGATGAAAGACCCGTTCTTGTAGATCAGGATTTCCGTCGGGGAAATGTCTGGTCTTCCGGGTACTCCTCCCGAGATATCCGGTCGGGCAGGTATCCCACCGGGCACTTCAGGCCTTCCGGGTATCTCTCCAGGCATGCCCGGTTGTCCGGGCACACCACCGGACATCATAAGCTTCATCCCGGAAATGAAGAGCCGTCCGTCGCCGCCCCATCCCATCGGATTGGGACTTACAAGATCCGCGGGAACCGGCACCTCTTCGACCATTTCGCCAGTATCCGCTGCGAACAGCATGATGCGGCCATCATTACCGGCGGCAACCAATCGCCCGTCAGGAGAAAAGCCACCGCTAAATACGGAATCTCTTTGAAACTCATCGTAAACAAGATCGGGGATCATCAAATCCCTGACGAGCGTGCCGTCGCTCGACCGGAAAATAGAGACCCTGTCGCGGGTTTCGGGAAGCAGGATGAACTGCGATCCGTCCGGGGAGAAAAAGACCGTCGACAGCGTGTTGAAGTTGGTGGCGGGAAGGTCAGCATGGGTGATCGCTACGACGATCTCGCCGAGTTCAACGTCGACCAGATGTGCTGAAAACGACTGCTGATCGGGCCGAGGTTGCATCACGACGCCGCGCGATCCTGTGCGATTGACGACGTAGATGGCCTGCTGTCGATCTTCGAGGATGGCGGGGCGAGCCGCGTAGGACCTCCGCAGCATCCTGTGCGCCTCATCGAACCGTTCGAGATCGCTCGCTGATGGGTTGGCCGGTATCCCTTTCAGCGAGGCGATGATCGCCTCCTGTTTCTGCCCGGCCGCCAAGTGACGCGCGGCAATCCGCGCGAAGTCTCGGGATGCATCGTCAGCCGACAGATTGAGAGCCGTATTGACCGCCGATATTCCTGCTCCTTGTGCCGCATCCGGAACGATGGAAACGGCCAAATCAAACAGGTCCATACCAGTCGGGACGCCCTTGCCGCGATAGCGAGGTCCGCTGTTCTCTCCCAAAGAAGAGACCCCCAGAAGATCGCCCTCCGTGGAGAAGACCATCGCACCGAAGGGACCATAATCCTGCGCTATCGGGTCGATCAGATGACCGTCCAGGTCACGTACAACAAGCTGGAGATCCTCAGCGTTCGCGGCATATAAGTTCGCCGGCCATACGATGGCCTCTCCACCACGCGTCAAGAAGGCCGGCATAGGAGAGCCCGGCATCACGGACCTTAGGCCTGTCTCTTTGGAGGCTACAATAGCACCGGAATCCCCGGAGAGCACGAAATCGTCGCGTCCGGGATCTCGTGCGAAAGAGTAGGTCTCAACATCAAAATCGTCCAACACTGTTTTTTCGATGCCTGGTCCGATTTCGACGAGACGGCCTACCTTGTCCGAGAGCGACAAGAGAAGATTTCCGATCGCGGGTCCGCCAATGGTGAGGTTTTCCTCGTCGAGTCCGCGCAGGTTGGCTTCTCCAATGTCGAGAATTCCGCCAAGTTCGGTTTCGCCCACAAGAAAGCTTTTGTCGGAGAGCCAGCCTAAAACTCCGCGGGAGGTCGTAGGTCCAGTTATTTTGGCCATCTCGAAGCTGCGCTCAAAAATCAATTCCCCGCTTCGGCTATCCCTAATCACAAGGCCATTAGGACCACCGATCGCGAACAGTCGACTATCATCCGAGAAGCCCAGAGGTCTTTTCATGTCTTCGATCGCCACATCGAAGATTCGCTCACCAGTCACCGTATCGATGATGACGATGACACCGCCACCATAGAGGCTGGCTGATGCGTAGGCTCCATCAGGCGAGAATCTAAGATCCGAATCTGCGCGTAGACCCGTGGGGCTTTCGGCTATTTCAGCCGAAGCGATTTCGGCAATCATTGCGCCGCTTTGAGCGTCATGCAACGTGAGCGGGCGTCGATCGCCATCCGGGGCTCCATCAGCGATCAGCATTCGAGTACCGCCCGGATCGGTCGCTGCCACCACGCGATCGGAGTCCTCGATCACGACGATCCGGGAGGCGACCGCCCGCCAAAGGGCCTCCATGGCCTCTGGATAGAGATCGAGCTCCTCGACCGTCGGTTCGCTCGGGAGTGCCTCGAGAACAGCTCGAATGGCACCTTCGCGGTCCCCGCGTCCGAGCGATCTCAGCGACGCCTCCGCCGCGGCGCCGTCCTTCGGAAGAATCTGGTTTTGGTCTTGGGCATTGGTTTGGACTGTCAGGAGAATAACAGCCGTTGCAGATATGATGGAGCGCATCATAGGTCGGACCTCCATGGCGGAAGGAAACACAAGGTGACCCAAGGTAACCTTGCGTTCGCCGATCGAGTCAATTGCCCCGATGGATGCTATTCGGCATCGTCACGAACCAGTCCGGTACGGGGCGCTTTCTGAGGAGAGCGGCAAGGCGCCAGCCTGCTGCGATTTGCGGCGCAAACCCGGACGCAGCCGTCTCGGGCGTGCCGCCAGACCAGTCAGAAGCGCAGCCCAAAACCCCGAGATCTACCTCTTACACCAAAAAAACGATAGTATCCCGAAAAGGTTATCTAACCCGCAGCTTCCTGAATCTCCACGCGTGAGACCTGCCCGCCGGAGCCATAGACCCGCACGAAGACAAACCCGATAACTCGGTTCCGGATACGATCGACAGTGTGGTGAGTACGGTCATAATCGCACTTGCCCTGGATCATTGCTCGGCGCTCGGAGGTCGTGAAGAATGGATCCGGCTCCTCACCGTCGGGATTGCCAAATCTGTGCACATTCGCCCGATCCTGCTGAACGATGGCGCAGACGCTGTTGAGGGCTACGCCTTCCGAACTGTAGGTATCACGCGGGCTTAGTGTCGCGAAATACTCAAACATGACGCCCTGCGCATTCGCCGTGCCAAGACCTAGGCTGCCCCAAAAGAACAAAGAAAGCGCGATCGGAGAATATTTCATCGGAGATCCTTTCGGGAATGAGTCGACAACGGAACTTAAACGTCATAGCCGAGCTAAGCGCGACCGGACCGTAAAGCGCTACCTAAAATGGTTCAGGACGCCTCATAGTGGTCATAGCGGCGCGGACCTCCAACAAGCGGTACGGGCTCGGCTGGCCTGTACCGGACTCTTACACGTTGTGCCGCTATTAAAAGAGGTCAGCGACACAACTGCCCTATTGGACCGCAGTCCGAACCTTCATTCAAACCGCAGCGAACGGCAGCTCCCCGTCGGTTCTGTGGGAAAACACCCGTTCGCGAGCGCAGAAATCGACGGCCGGTAAATGCGCACGCCTTTCGCATCAGGCTTTTTGCGCTTGCTGCGGTGCGGGAAGGATCTTCGCCAGTTTCCTGAGGTTCCGGGCCGTGGCTGCGAGGAGGAATTCATCTTTCGCGCCGCATGGTCTTACCTGCCTGAAGGAAGAAGCTTCCGGGATCTCGGCCAATAGGCTATCCTGCCCATCTCCCCAGCCAGTTGCCATGGACCCAGCCTTTACGGCGGGGATTGCCGTAATACACGCCCCACCACTTGCCGCTCTGGGCACACGGGCGAACGCCGTCGCCGTTATGCAGTTCGTCGATCTTGCGGTAATTCGTCCCCGGACCCGTGCGAACGGCCAGAAAGCCATCTCCGTTCGGATCGAGGCCTTGAACCGTGGCTCCTAGGCATCCGGCGGCCTGGTCATCCTCCACAATTCGGAAGTCCATATCCAGTTGTTGCGCTGAAAGTGGAGAGCAGGATAGCGCAACTATCGTGGCGATAGCATACCTCATCAACGCAATTCCTTTTCTTTGATATTAGAACCCACTCTACTCTTCAAGCCCGTCACCCTGCAACAACGTTGTCAGCTGAAGCTGGGTGGTGGGTCTGGCATGCCAACGCCCATGTTCAAATCCTCTATTGAGCTAATGCCGTAGACGGCCCCTGCATGACCGTAAGGCTCCCAAAGGACAGAATGCGTCAGAACAGCATCTCGACCTTCTTCCGCAGCTTCATCGAGACGGCGTATTGCTCTGTCCTGGCAATATCGCGGGCATTCTGGCGGGCATCTTCGTCTTCCTCGCGGGTAATGGACCTGGCATCGGCGTTCGGGCAGCAGTGCTGTTTCGACGTGCAGGCCTGGCAGGTCATTTTCAGGGCGCGGTATTTGGCCCGACCCTCACTGGTCGGCCCCCGGTTCGGGTCGTAGTATTTCCGGCGGAACTGCTTCAGTTTCTGACCCTCGGGGCAGACGTATTGGTCGTTCTCAGCGTCCCACTCGAAGTCCGCCCGGCTCCAGCTGCCATCGCTGCGGCCAGACTTGTCTAAGACCGGGATGTGCGGTGCGATCTTGCGCTCGACCAATGTGATTGCGCCACAACAGCGAACTTCCGCTTGCCGCCGTCAGGGTCGATCACTCAGATCGGGCGGGGCGGGAGTGGCGGAACGTCCGCTTCCACGTCGGGGCTAAGGTGCGCTCGCACCAGCGGCGAACTTCCGGAATCCGCCCCTTCCTCCTTGAGTGAGCGCCAACGCGATCGGCCCGCAGCGGACCTTGGCTGGGTTCGGCTACGCCGCGACGCAGCTTCACCGAACCGGCCATTCGTCCATCGCGCAGCATTTTTTTGTGCCTGAATGACCGCTGTGCGGACAAAGCCGACCTTCCCGCGCGAGAGGGCTACTGGACTTGACACGCACTCATTGAATCCACCACTCATGATATATGGATAAGCCTGACGCTCTTGAAGCATTCGCTGCCCTTAGCCAGCCAACCCGGCTCGATGTGTTTCGCCTCCTCATCAAGGCTGGCGAAGCCGGCATGTCAGCCGGCGACATCGGCGAGACCCTCGGCGTGCGCCAGAACACGATGTCGGCCAACCTGTCGATCCTGGCCCGCTCCGGCTTGATCCGGAACGAGCGGGAGGGCCGCAGCATTCGCTACTTCGCCGACATGGACGGCGTGCGGGGGCTGCTGGCGTTCCTGATGGAGGATTGCTGCGCCGGGCGCCCCGAGTTGTGCCAACCCGTCATCGACGCGATTGCCTGCCCCCGATCATAGGAACACTGCAATGGCCGACACCTCACTTTCCGCCGCGGCGGGTCTGGGCACCTTCGAGCGCTGGCTTTCGGTCTGGGTGGCGCTTGCCATCGGTGCGGGACTTCTGCTCGGGAACCTATTCCCCGGCCTCTTCGGCGCGTTGGCCGCGCTGGAGGTCGCCTCGGTCAACCTGCCTGTGGCCGTCCTTATCTGGGCGATGGTTTATCCGATGATGGTCGGCGTGGATTTCGGCTCGCTGAAACGCGTGGGCGACAAGCCGAAGGGGCTCGTGGTCACGCTGGTGGTGAACTGGCTGATCAAGCCCTTTACGATGGCGGCTCTGGGCGTGCTGTTCTTCAACTATGTCTTCGCCGGACTGATCCCGCCGGACGACGCGCAGGCCTACCTGGCGGGCGTGATCCTGCTGGGTGCTGCGCCCTGCACGGCAATGGTGTTCGTCTGGTCGAACCTGACGCGCGGGGATCCGACCTACACGCTGGTGCAGGTCAGCGTGAACGACGTGATCATGGTCTTCGCCTTCGCGCCGATCGTCGCGTTCCTGCTGGGGATGACGGACATTGTAGTGCCATGGGACACGCTGCTGCTGTCGGTCGGCCTTTACGTCATGCTGCCGCTGCTGGCGGGCTACGCGACCCGACGGAGACTCATCGCACGGAACGGCGAGGCCGGGATCGACGCATTCAAGGCCCGTGTTCAGCCAGTCTCGGTCATCGGGCTCCTGTTCACTGTCGTGTTGCTCTTCGGGTTCCAGGGCGAAGTCATCCTCGACCGTCCGCTCATCATCGCGCTGATCGCCGTGCCCTTGCTGATCCAGTCGTACGGCATCTTCTTCGTGGCATATGGCGCGGCGCGGGCCTGGGGCATCCCGTTCAACGTTGCCGCCCCATGCGCCCTGATCGGCACGTCCAACTTCTTCGAGCTGTCAGTGGCCGTCGCGATCAGCCTGTTCGGACTCGGCTCGGGCGCTGCGCTGGCGACGGTCGTCGGCGTTCTCGTCGAGGTGCCGGTGATGCTGTCCCTCGTCGCCTTCGCCAACCGGACGAAGCACTGGTTCCCCGCAGAGGAAGGCGCGTGATGAATTTCGTCATCCACCACAATCCGGGCTGTAGCACCTCGCGCAACGTGCTGGCGATCATCGAGGCCTTCGGCGAGACGTCGGCGGTCATAGGGTCTCTCGAGACTGGCAGGGCCCGCGCGCAACTCGTGGCGCTGTTCGCATCGGCCGGTCTGACGCCGTGCACGGCCTTGCACACGGCGAAGTCGCCGCCGGAGGATTTGGGTCTGCTCGACCCCTCGGATGGCGACGACGTGATCCTGGACCACCCGACCCCGTCACCCGGCCCATCGTTAGTTCGCCCAAGGGGGCGCGCCCCCGCTGCCCGAGCGAGAGAGTGCTCGACCATATGCCGCTGATCGACGCGAAGGAATACCGCCTTGCCTGACACACCGAACCTCGACGAGCATCATTTCCACCGTCTCAAGACGGATCGTCTGCTACCGACCGAGTACGCCTCGCACGCGCCGCGCATCCTGCTGCTGTACGGCTCATTGCGAGAACGCTCCTTCAGTCGCCTGATGACAGAAGAAGCGGCCCGCATCCTGACAAGGTTCGGGGCCGAAACCCGAACCTATAGCCCCTCCGGCTTGCCCCTGCCCGACGATGCCGACGCAGATCATCCGAAGGTGCAGGAGCTTCGCGATCTGGTCACGTGGTCCGAGGGCATGGTCTGGTGCTCGCCCGAGCGTCACGGCGCGATGACCGGCATCATGAAAACCCAGATCGACTGGATACCGCTGTCCCTCGGCGGCGTGCGGCCCACGCAAGGCAAGACGCTGGCCGTCATGCAGGTCAGTGGCGGCTCGCAGAGCTTCAACGCGGTGAACCAGTTGCGCATCCTCGGCCGCTGGATGCGGCTTCTGACCATCCCGAACCAGTCCTCCACCCCGAAGGCGTTTCTGGAGTTCGACGAGGCGGGCCGCATGAAGCCGTCGCCATTCTACGACCGCATGGTCGATGTCATGGAAGAGCTGATGAAGTTCACGATCCTCACCCGCGACAGCAAGGCCTACCTGCTGGACCGCTACAGCGAGCGGAAGGAAAGCGCCGCCGAGCTGTCGAAGCGCGTGAACCAGAAGGCGATCTGATCAACCGTCAGACGCAACCGCTTCCGTGATGCCAGAGGCAGCCAAAGGCACTCGCCGCCTCGACGGCGGCCAGCGCGAGCTCAGCGCTCAGTCGCGCCAGGCGCTCTCGTTCTTCTGTTCGTAGTCGCTGAACGCCTTCTTCAGCCCGCCCAGCACTTCGGCGGCCGTCTCTAACATCGCCTCCAACTGCGGCTCATCGACCTTGTCGATGTCTGCGCGCAGGTGATCCATCATCTCCTGTAGACGGGTCTGCATCTGCTGGGTGTGGTGACGCGGATTTCGACCTGCTTCGCTAGCCATGCAGGCCCTCCTGTCGATATGTTCCGTTGCACCCACCGATCTCACCAGACGGGTTGCACGAGGAACCACCCTCGCTGTAGTCGGATCCCGATATCGGGTTTCGATTGCAGGGGGAGCATGGGACGAGCCCAAGATGGAACACCAGGAATTGCTTTCGGGCTTCATTCGGCCGCACGTGCTGCATCATGCCGCCGAGGGCAACCTCTACGGGAATTGGATGATCGAGGAGCTGGCACATCACGGATACAGGATCAGTCCCGGAACGCTCTATCCGATGCTGCATGCGATGGAGCGCAAGGGCTACCTGACCTCCCGCGTCGAGCGGGCGGGCCGCTCGCAACGGCGTATCTATCGCGCCACGCCCTACGGGATGGAGGCGCTGACGATGGCGCGGGAGAAAATCAGGGAGTTGTTTCATGAGGTCGCACCCGAAGACCGAGGCGCCTGACGCCGCGGCCCCCCGCGGCGCGGCCGGAGAGGTCTTTCGCGCATTCCTGAAGCTCGGCTTGACCTCGTTCGGCGGACCGATCGCGCATCTCGGCTATTTCCGCGACGAGCTGGTCCTTCGGCGCAAGTGGATCGACGAAGCAGGTTATGCCGATCTGGTGGCCCTCTGTCAGTTCCTCCCCGGTCCGGCCAGCAGTCAGGTCGGGTTTGCGCTCGGGCTGTTTCGTGGCGGCCCGTTCGGGGCGGCCGCGGCATGGGCGGCGTTCACCTTGCCGTCTACCCTGCTTCTGGTGCTGTTCGCTTACGGCGCCTCCGCGTTCGAAGGTCCGGTGGGCGCAGGCCTTCTACACGGCCTCAAGATCGTCGCCGTGGCCGTGGTCGCTCAAGCCGTCTGGGGAATGGCGCGGTCTCTCGCGCCCGATCGACAACGGGCCAGCATCGCCCTCGGGGCGATATTGATCGTGGTCTTCGCCGGCGGCTCCGTCGGGCAGATCGTGGCAATCGTCATGGGCGGCATCGCTGGTGTATGGCTCTGCCGAGCCGCCGTAGCGCCAAATGCAAACCAACTGTCGTTCGCCGTGCCGAAGCGCGTTGGAGCCGCGGCGCTCGGATTCTTCTTCGTCTTGCTGTTGCTTCTACCAATCCTGTCGGGAGCTCTGTCATCTCAAGGGATCGAACTGCTCGACGCCTTCTACCGAGCCGGCGCGCTGGTGTTCGGTGGCGGCCATGTCGTTCTTCCGCTGCTCGAGGCGGGGGTGGTCCGGCCCGGTTGGGTAAGCGAGGACGCGTTTCTTGCCGGGTATGGCGCGGCACAGGCCGTTCCGGGGCCTCTATTCACCTTCGGCGCCTATCTCGGCGCCGTCTTGGGTCCTGAACCGAACGGCGCGATCGGCGCGGTGATCGGGCTCGTCGGAATCTTTCTTCCCGGTTTCCTGCTGCTGATCGGCGTGCTGCCATTCTGGGATACGTTTCGAACCCGCCCGCGCGCTCAGGCGGCGTTGTGCGGCGCGAACGCGGCGGTGGTCGGCATCCTCGGCGCGGCGCTTTACGACCCGGTCTGGACGAGCGCGATCTTCACTTCGCGCGACTTCGCCCTCGCCTTGGTGGGCTTCGTTCTGCTGACCGTCTGGAAAACGCCGCCGTGGATCGTGGTGTGCCTTCTCGCGGCGGGAGGGACAGCGCCCGCGGTTCTTTAGAAGTAGAAGAACGCGTCCAAGGGCACGAGAGGCAGAGCCGCCGACTTGGCGGCTTCAGTCAAAATTGTCAGCAGAGTTTCGACTGATCGACATCGCCCGTAGCTCAAGTCGCGTCAGACGAGATCGTGCCGCAACGGCGAGGCTCTTTACCACTGCCGCGGGTAGTTTGGGCTCGAAGCGGTCATGCGGCGACGCAGCGGGTCGGACGCTTGGCAGTCAGCGGCGGTCGTCGCTCCCGGCCCTTCGCTGCCCTTCGCTGCCATTCGACGAGCCGACGGATCATGGTCGCTTCCGGCCAAAGACAATTCCACGCGTTCTTCGTGATGGTACTCTGCCTGAGCCGCGGGTCAGTAGTGCGCCGAGCGCTAGTCCCGCGGCAAGCGCTCCGAAAGTTCCCGCGACCGACCTTGCGGGAAGCGCAAGGTGCCAGCCCGGCGACAGGCGGCGGGGCACCACGCCATAGTCAATTACCCCGGCGGTGATGCCCGTGGCCACTGCGCCTCGGACGATGTCCGCCGTCGACGTTTCGCGACGTGCAGCGAGCCACCACGCGAGCGGCACTGCCCAGAAGATCGAGGCCCCGTGATTGATCGCCGCCCCCACACCCGTATGCGGAAGGTCGGCTTCGTCGACTTCCCCCGCCGCCGGGCCATACACGATGTGGCTGGTCGCGTTGATTGCCGCGAATGCGCTTCGCCCCGCGCTTCGCCCGAAGATGGCCAAGGCGCCGTGCACGGCAAGGCTTGCTATACTCCCGATTGCCACCGCGCGAAAAGCGATCGGGCCTCGCATTAGCCTTGTGCGTGGCACCAAGTTGCCTCGTTCATTCATGCGCCCGCCTTCCTTGGAGTGTATAAGCAGTTCGGCGACCTGTGCGCCGAACCGGGTTAGCAGGAATGGAACACGCGCGGCATGCCGACGTTCCCAATCGCTTCGGGAATACGCACGCAGTATTCGACCCGCTGCTGGCTTGCAGTGTCAGCCCGGAAACGATGTCAGGGAATATCCATACAGGGCGTAGCCGGCCTCATTGATGTGCTAAAAGGCGATGGCGGCCGCGGGCTATGCTGTAGAGTGCATGACGGCACATTCGGTCCGTAGATGACGGCCCATACCGGACACTCAACATCGCGATATTCACTGTAGTGCGGCTTCTCCGAAGGCAACATTCGCACCTGCGTGCAGCATTACGCTGCATCACGAACTCAGCGTGAATGCCTGAACTGCAGTTGGGCATAGCACGTTCGATACATGGTTTTTGGAAGGCTTGGCTCGAAGGATGTTCTTGACGACATGACTATCGAGTTAGAATGGCAGATTGGTGTCCGGCCCGGGGACGACACCTTTGCGAACCACCGCGACAGGGAACAGGTCACGCTAGTCTCTTAAGCTACTACTGGAAACGTGCTTTATCGGTGGCCGCCCGATCGGCTCGGTGGGTGAGAGGGGCTTTGCCCCTCCCTCGACGGCTTACGTGCTAATCAGGATGCTCTGTCATAACGGTATGCGTCGTTTGCGTGGTCTTTGGTCCTCGCAGGCCCATCTGCGTCGTTGGGCACACCAGGGTCGTCCGGTAAGAGAGCGCTTCGCATATCTTTTAGATCGGCGCTGTGCATCCGGCCGATCCCGGTGTTGCGGAACAGGAAATTGAAATACAGCATGGCCGTCACGCCGCCCCCAGCGGGAACTGCGCGCCGTTTGGGTTGCGCATGACAGTCTCGTGGCGAGCGATCTGATCCTTCAGACGCAGGCGACGGCGCTTCAGGTCCTGCAGGGACATGCTGCACGGGGCGGGCCGCTGCAATTCGTCTTCGATGCGCGCCGCCAGATCGAGATGGCGCCGGCGCAGGTTGGCGACCCTCGTCTGAAGGGAGGGCAGGTTCCTGGCGGACGTCATATGCATTTGATTTCTCCGTAGATAATGTTTCGCGGTGACCACCGTGGCCACAGGATGAATATGGGCTGGGGATGCGATTGGATAAATATAGACCAACCTGAAAGTCCGATTGGTTTTTCCTATATTAATCGGACAGCTTCCGTCGCAGAAGGACGCCCCATGGCCGCTGACGTCACTTTGAAACAGCTGACCTATTTCGTGGCGCTTGCAGACACGCGCCACTACCGGCACGCCGCCGAACGGGTCGGCATCAGTCAGCCATCGCTCAGCCAGCAGATCGTGGGACTGGAAGAGGTGCTTGGGTTGGAACTGGTCGAACGCGGCCAGCGCGGTGCGGTGCTGACCCCGAACGGCAGGACGGTACTGGAACAGGCGCGGAGGATCTTGGACGAGGCACAGATTCTGCGCACGCTGGCCCAAGACGCCCGCGAAGGGTTCAGCGGGACGATCCGCCTTGGCTCTACCCCAACGCTGGGGCCGTACTTGATGCCGCACGTCATGCGCCAGCTTCACGCAGCCTATCCGTCGTTGAAGGTGATCGTGCGCGACGCCACACCGGTCGCTTTGCAGGAAGAGCTATTGACCGGGCAGCACGACCTGATCCTGACGCAACTGCCGGTGGCGTCGGGGGATACCGAAGTCATGCGGCTGTTCAGAGAGCCGTTGAAGCTGGCGATGGCGCGGGACCATCCGCTGGCTGCCCAAAAGACCATCGCGGACGCGGATCTTGCGGGGCTGGACGTGCTTGGCTTGTCGGACGCCTACCGCTTGCACACGCAAGTGGCAGCGCTGTGCGAGGAGTTGGGCGCGAACCTGCGGCGCGATTATGAAGGCACCAGTTTGGACGCGGTGCGGCAGATGACGGCCCTTGATATGGGTATCAGCTTTCTGCCCGCCCTTTATGCCCGGTCGGAGGTGTCCTCAACGGCAGGCGACGTCATCATCCATCCGTTCCGCAAGGATCGGGTCACGCGTTCTATAGGACTGGCCTGGCGACGGCGATCAGCCCATCGCGACCTGATCCGGCGCATGTCGGCGTTGATCACCGATGTGGTGCGCGACAGGTTTGCCGGGGTCGTGGTGATCGAGTAACCGGGTGCGCGTCAGTCGTAGCGCAGCTCGATCGCCTTGCCGCCGAAGATCACGTAGGCGAGCACCGAGTAGGCGATGATGATGGGCACGACGAAGCAGGCCCCGACGAAAATGATGATCAGGCTTTCCGGCGCCGCGGCGGCCTCGTAGATCGTTAGCCGCTCCGGCACTACGTAGGGGTAGAAGCTGTAGGCAAGCCCCACGTAAGCCAGCGCGAAGATGGCGCTGGAGGTCGCGAAGGGCAACCAGTCCCAGCGGTCGCCCGCGAAGGGCATCCGCCGCAGCATCCACCACAGCGTTACGACCAGCGTACCAGAGATCAGCGGCAAGGGGATCAGCCACAGGATCTCTGGATAGGTGAACCACTTGGCGAAGATGCGGTCATCCACTAGCGGTGTGGCCAGCGACACGGCCCCTACGCCCGCAATGATTCCCCACAGGCTGCGCCGCGCCCAGCGCAGGGCCTTGGCCTGTAGGGCATCGGTCGTCTTGTGAACCAGCCACGCCGCGCCGATGAAGCCGTAACCCACCGCAAGAAAGACCGACGTGAGTGTCGCGAAAAGGTAGGTTTCGGCCGACTTCTCCAGCCCCATGACGTAAAGGCCCAGCATGAACCCCTGCGCCAGTGCCGTGGTCAGCGAGCCTGCAAAGAACAGACGGTTCCACAGCGCCTTGTGGTGATCGCGCGCCTTGGCCCGGAACTCGAACGCGACGCCGCGCAGGATCAGGCCGATAAGCATGGCGAAGACCGGCAGGTAAAGCGTCGACAGGATCATCCCGTGCGCCGTCGGGAAGGCCACCAGCAGCAGCCCCACGGCTAGCACCAGCCAGGTCTCATTCGCGTCCCAGAACGGCCCGATAGAGCCGATCATCCGCTCCTGCTCGGCCTTTTCGGCCAAGGGGAACAGGATGCCGACGCCCAGATCGAAGCCGTCCAGCACAACGTAGACCAGGATCGACAGACCCATCAGAGAGGCGAAAGCCCAGGGCAGCCAGTCGGCGGGATTGGAAAAGTCGGGAAGCATTGGTTTACTCCGCTGGGGTCAGGGCAGTCACCTGCGCCTTGCCCGAATGGGACATGCTGATAGCGCGGGCGTCCTGCCCCCGCGCGGCCTTCCGCGCGAGGTAGGCGATCACCCCGACGTAAGAGGCCAGCAGCACGGCATAGACCGCGAGGTAGGCCACCAGCGTGCCCATCACCATGGGCGCCGGCACGTCAGCCACGGCCATGTCGGTCGTCATGACGCCTTGCACCAACCACGGCTGGCGGCCGATCTCTGTCGTGTACCAGCCCGCAAGCGTGGCGACCCAGCCAGAGAATGCCATCGGCACAAGCGCCCAAAGGATCGGCTTGGGCAGGCCCTCGACCGCCAACCAGTGGCCTTTGATCCGCCCCTCGTGCCGATTGCGGCGCAGCCACATGAAGGCCGCAGCGGACCAGCTTAGGGCCAGCATCGCCATGCCGGTGCCGACCATCACGCGGAAGGACCAGAACACGGGGCTGACCGGCGGGTGCATGACCGTGCCGTCTTCGGCCACGAAATCGTTCAGGCCCTTCAGCTTACCGTCCCATTCGTGGGTCAGGATGAAGGACGCGAGGCCTGGGATTTCCACGGCATAGCGGTTGGTGCGCGCCTCTTCGTCGGGCAGGCCGAACAGGACCAGCGGCGCGCCTTCCTGCGTCTCCCACAGGCCCTCCATCGCCGCGACTTTGGCGGGCTGATGCTCTTTAGTGTTCAGGCCGTGCATGTCACCCATAAGGATCTGCAATGGGATCAGGATCGCGCCCATGGCCACGCCCGTCTTCAGCATCGCGCGCACGTCACGCGACCGATCCCCGATGATCCAGCGGTAGGCCGAGACACCCGCCACCAGGAACGACACCGTCAGGAACGACGCCAGCATCATGTGGCCGAAACGGTAGGGCATCGACGGGTTGAAGATGATGTCCCACCAGCTTGTCGCACGGGCGACGCCGTCGATCATCTCGAAGCCCTGCGGCGTATGCATCCAGCTGTTCAGCACGATGATCCAGAAGGTCGACAGGGTCGTGCCGAAGGCCACCAGCGCGGTCGCGGTGATGTGCAGCCAGCCCGGGACGCGGGAAAAGCCGAACAGCATGATGCCGACGAACGCGGCTTCCAGGAAGAACGCAGTCATGATCTCGTAGGCCAGAAGCGGCCCGGCGATGTTACCGACGGTTTCCATGAAGCCCGGCCAGTTGGTGCCGAACTGGAACGACATGGTGATCCCCGACACGACGCCCATCGCGAAGGACAGCGCGAAGACCTTCACCCAGAACCGATAGGCCGCCATCCATTTTTCATCGCCCGTGCCCGCAAAGCGCAGGCGGAAGAACAGCAGCACCCAGCCCAGTGCGATGGTGATCGTCGGGAACAAGATGTGGAATGAGATATTTGCCGCAAACTGGATGCGGCTCAGGATAAGGGTGTCGAGAGCTTCCATCGTTTTGTCTTCGGCCCACGGTTAGCGTTTCGTCGACGGCAGGTAGCCACCGACCTTGTCAATCAGGCCCGCAAGCCGGCTGCCGTAGGTCATCAGGCGGACCAGTTTCTCGGTCTCCAGCCGGGCCATGTCTTCGTAGAAATCCGTCATCATCTCGATCATCTCGCGCAGTTCCGAGATGCGGGCTTCGGAGTAGTCGTCGCCCGCAGGTCCCTGCATCTCAAGCGCGCGCAGCTTCGACAGGGTGGGGTCGATTTCCCGCTTCTTGCGCTCTTCGATCAGGATGCGGACGATCTCCCACAGGTCATCTGGCGTGGTGAAATGATCCTTGCGGTCGTCGGGCACGTGTTTCAGCCGCACCAACCGCCACGCCTGCAACTCTTTTAGCCCCATCGAGGTATTCGACCGGCTGATGCCAAGTGCTTCGGTGATCTGGTCGGCGTTCAGCGCCTCGCTCGACAAGAAGAGCAGTGCGTAGATCTGCCCGACCGTCCGGTTGATCCCCCAACGGCTGCCCATCTCACCGAAGTGAAGGACGAACTCCTGGTGTAGCGGCGGCAATTTCATCGGTTGAACCATCGATCTACAGAGCTTTCAGTAATTTCCGAAAGTTCAGATATGACGATCAACGGTAGCCTTCAACCGCTGCTGACTTCCTACTGAGCAAAAAACTTGGTGTAGATTAGATAGTACAGCGAGGGATCGCTCTGTTTCGCCTCGGACACATCGACCTGGGCACCGCGGGCCCCGACCAGCGCGGTATAGCCGGGCCCGCCATACATGGCGAAGTTGATCGCGGCCTGGACTGCCGCGGTGACATCGACGCCTTCCATCGCCCCGAACATCCGCGCGGTGATCCACCCGCCGCTCGAGATAGGGTAAAGCTTGACCCCGCCGGCCGAAACCGCCCCCCATGCGGAGGTCCAGTCCGCCACGACGCGGTAGGCGAAGCCCTCCTCGCGGGTCCGAACCAGCGTTCCCGGGTTCATCTCGCCGGTGAAGGCCAGAAGGGTCTGGGCGCTGTCGAAGAGCACCTCGCCGATCCAGTCGACGAATGTCGCGCTGCCCAGATCGTTGCGGTAGATGGCGGTGCCCGGGCCGTTCTGGAACAGGAACGTCTCGCCGTCGGCGGTCGCGGTTTCGGCCTCCTCGAGGGTGCCGGTGAATATCCGGTTGCCCGCGACCAGTCCCGCGGCGGCCGCCTGGTCGCGCGACACCCCGGCCTCGGCCGCATGTCCGGCCGAGGCCAGCCGATGCGCGTCGGCGATACCCGCCTGGGCCTGAGCGAGCGGAACCTGGGCGGCCGACCTGTCGGCTTCCGCCCGGGCTTCGGTCACCCGGTCCAGGGCATGCTTCATGGCGACGCCGATCGGGGCATCGCCAACCCGGGCCCACTGCCCCGCACCGATATCGCCGGATTTCTTGTAGGCGCCGTTCTGGGGCTCCACACCGTCGTTCCAGACCGTGCCGATCGTGCCCTCGGGCCAGTCGAGATCGGCATCGAGCTCCTGGAGCGTCTCGTAGGTCGCGCCGAGGCGGCTTCCGATCGCGGCCGCGACCTGATCCATCGAGGCGCGAACGGTCGACCCTTCGCAGTTGCCGAGCAGCTCGTCCAACTGGGCGGCTTTGGCGAGATCGATCGTGGCGATGCCGTTTGACATGATCGGGACCTTCGGTTGGGATCGCGCCGATCATCGCGCGCGCGCGATCCCCGATCCGCCCACAAGCCCGTGCGGGGGTCAGTCGATGAAGGCGGGAAACGGTCCGACGAGTGGCCCGTGGATGCCCTCGGCATAGACGGGGGCAAGCCAGTACTCCCACGCGCCCGGCGGGGCGCAGGCGGCCGTCTCACGATAGAGCAACACGTCGTCGATGGTCCCGTCGAACGTCGCACTGGCGGCCAAGATAAGTGCCGTGGGCGTGGCCGGTGCCATGAGCGTTCCGGCAGAGCGCCCCAAGGCGGCAATGCCCGCACCTGCCGAGACGGTGTCGCCCGCAAGCTGGGGCACGATCTCGCCGGCGTCGATACCGGCGATCGTCACGGCCAGCCGGTAAGTCTCGCCCGCCTCGAGCGCGAGGGTCTGGACGAGGTCGCCGGCGTCTCCAGGCGCCTGCTGGGCGCTCCCCGCCGAGATCGTCCAGCCGGGTCCCACGGTCCAGTCTCCCGAAAGGTCGAAGGTGCCATCGGCGAGCAAAGAGGTCCGGGTCGCATCGCCGTCGACGAAGTAGGCGGTCGAGGCCGAGCCGACCGCGCGGGGCGCGCCCAGGGCGTCGTCGACGATATCCGGTGATGCCCCCGGCCGGGTACGGCAGATCAGGATGGCCGCCACGCTCTCGTCGGGCACCGCGACCGTGGTCCGTGCATGCCCCGGCAGCCCCTCGACCGTGACGGCGCCGGCGTCGAGCGGGGTGGGCAACGCGGCGTTGTCCGAGCCGATCACGTGGGCCGCCACTTGGGAATAAGGCCCTTCGATCCCGTCGCGGGTGATTGCGAGCGCCCTGATCTCGACGGTGTCGCCCAAGCCGTAGGCGGTGATCTCGACGCCCCTGCGCCGGGGTGACGACCTCTCCGGTGAAGTCGGCCGCGCCGGCAAGCCGATGGTCGACGCGCAGAAGTGCCGGCTGAACCAGGTCGAGCGGATCGGGCTCGACCAGGACCGACTGTTCCGTGCTCTCGCACCCCGGATCCGCCGGCGGACCCGTTAAAACGGCTTTGAACATTCAAGATGCGCGGTGCCGATGGGGGAGTCGAGGCCAGCGCGATCACCGGTCCGACCCGGCCGCTCCAGGGCGTCGGCTCCTCGGCATCCGTGAGCGTGTCGATCTCGGGCGCCGCCGGGATCATCATGCACGACGCCCTGACCTTTGAACTTGGCGATCGGCCCTTCTTTTCAGGAAGGGCCGGTACCGGGGCTTATGAGTCGACAGTGGGGCTTCGCCCCGGACCCCAGGGTATTTCGGCAAGGATGAATTTACGCGGGCTCTGTCCGGGCATCCCGGATAAGGGCGAGGACGCGCGCGGCCGCTTCGGGGATGTTTGTGCCGGGCCCGAATACCGCGGCGACGCCCGCATCCTTCAGGACCTGATAGTCGCGCGCAGGGATGACACCGCCACAGATCACCAGAATATCGCCGGCGCCCTTGTCCTTCAGCGCCTGGATCAGCTTCGGCGCGTTCGTCAGGTGGCCCGCTGCCTGGCTGGACAGGCCCACCACGTGGACGTCGTTATCGACCGCGTCCTGCGCGGCTTCCTCGGGCGTCTGGAACAAGGGGCCGACATCAACATCGAAGCCGATATCGGCGAAGGCGGTGGCGATGACCTTGGCGCCCCGGTCGTGGCCGTCCTGGCCAACCTTGACAACAAGCATGCGCGGGCGGCGGCCTTCCTCTTCGGCGAAGGCCTCGGCGTCGTTCTGGATCTTCTCGTAGCCCGCGTCGCCTTCGTAGGCCGCGCCGTAGACGCCCGAGAGGGTCTTCACCTCGGCCCGGTGGCGACCGAACACATCCTCGAGAGCCTGGCTGATCTCTCCCACCGTCGCTCGGGCGCGGGCTGCCTCGACCGCCAGTTCCAGAAGGTTGCCATCGGACTTCGCGCCCTCCGCCAAGGCCGTCAGCGCGGCGTCGCAGGCGGCCTGGTCGCGGGTGTCGCGCAAGGTCTGCAGGCGTTTGATCTGGCTGTCGCGCACGCCCGCGTTGTCGATCACGCGGATATCCAAATCCTCTTCCTGTTCCAGCCGGAACTTGTTCACGCCGACGATCACTTCCTCGCCGCGGTCGATCCGCGCCTGCTTGGCGGCGGCGGCTTCCTCGATCCGAAGCTTGGGCATGCCGGACTCGACCGCCTTGGTCATGCCGCCCAGCTCGTCCACCTCGGCCATCAGTTCGCGGGCCTTTTCGATCAGGTCGGCCGTCAGCTTCTCGACATAGTAGGAGCCTGCCAGCGGATCGACCACGTTGGTCACGCCGGTCTCGTTCTGCAGGATCAGCTGCGTGTTCCGTGCGATCCGGGCCGAGAAATCGGTGGGCAGGGCGATCGCCTCGTCGAACGAGTTCGTGTGCAGCGACTGCGTGCCGCCCAATACCGCGCTCATCGCCTCGTACGCCGTGCGCACCACGTTGTTGTAGGGGTCCTGCTCGGCCAGGCTGACACCGCTGGTCTGGCAATGGGTGCGCAGCATCTTGGACTTGTCGTCCTTGGCGCCAAGCTCGGTCATGATCTCGTGCCACAGGAAACGGGCGGCGCGCAGTTTGGCGGCCTCCATGAAGAAGTTCATGCCGATGGCGAAGAAGAACGACAGGCGGGGGGCGAAGCTATCCACATCCATCCCCCGCGCCATGGCGGTCTTCACGTATTCCTTGCCATCGGCGAGGGTGAAGGCCAGCTCCTGCACCAGGTTCGCGCCGGCCTCCTGCATGTGATAGCCGGAGATCGAAATCGAGTTGAAGCGCGGCATCTCTTGCGCGGTATAGTCGATGATGTCCGCCACGATCCGCATCGAAGGCGCGGGAGGGTAGATATAGGTGTTGCGGACCATGAACTCCTTGAGGATGTCGTTCTGGATGGTCCCCGACAGCTTGGCGCGGTCCACGCCCTGTTCTTCCCCTGCCACGATGAAGCTGGCCAGAACCGGGATCACCGCACCGTTCATGGTCATCGACACGCTGACATCCTGAAGCGGAATACCGTCGAACAGGACCTTCATGTCCTCGACCGAGTCGATGGCGACCCCCGCCTTGCCAACGTCGCCTTCGACCCGCTCGTGGTCGCTGTCATAGCCGCGATGCGTCGCCAGATCGAAGGCGACAGAAACGCCCTGCTGCCCGGCGGCCAGAGCGCGGCGGTAGAAGGCGTTCGACTCCTCGGCCGTCGAGAAGCCCGCGTACTGACGGATCGTCCAGGGGCGGCCAGCATACATCGTGGATTTCACACCGCGGGTAAATGGTGCCTCGCCCGGCATCGAGCCGGTGTGCTCGCCCGTGGCATCTTCGGGGCCGTGGACGGGCGCGATTTCGATGCCTTCGGCGGTGCGCCACGTCAGATCGTCCAGCGCGCGGCCGCGCAGTTCCTTCTCGGCCCGGGTTTTCCAGTCGGTCATGCGTCGCCTCCCTTAGGCCGCCCGCGCCGAATTGATCGGGGGCGGCGTTCTGCCTCTTCGTTTCAGCGCGGACCGTGACTACATTCAAGCCATGAAAATCCGAACCTTGCTGAGCGTCGCCCTGTCCATAGCCGCCCTCGCCGCGCCTGTCCCGCTGTTAGCGCAAGAGGACGGGCAAAGCGCGGTGGCCCGGTGGCAGGCCGACCCGACCACGATCTTTGACGCGACCGAGGTCGATCTGGATGAATTCCTGTGGATCGCGCGCCCCGTCGTCGTGTTCGGTGATGCCCCCCAGCAGCCCGCCTTTCAGGACCAGATGGACCTGATCGCGCGCCGTATCGACGATCTGGCGCGCCGCGACGTCGTCGTTGTAACCGATTCCGATCCCGACGCCGGGTCCGAGATCCGCACGGCCCTGCGCCCGCGCGGTTTTCAGATGACGCTGATCGGCAAGGACGGCGAGGTTAAGTTACGCAAACCCTCGCCATGGAGCGTGCGGGAAATTTCGCGCTCCATCGACAAGATGCCGATGCGCCAGCGCGAAATCCGCGACGGCGGCAGTTGATTGCGCCACGGGTGCGCAGTGCCTATATTAATGACAGGAGGAGCGATCATGCCTCGCAAGAACGACATTCCCTATACCCCGATCCCCGTCACGGGTCGGACCGGTCCCCGCCCCGGTTACTGAGGCGGCGCGCCAAGTCCTCGGCGCTGTCTTTCCCTTCGGCCGCGTATTCCGCGATGATCCGCAAAGCGTGATCGCCGAAAAGGAACGCTTGGATCTTCATTTCGATATAGTCACGGTAAATGGCGCTGCGCCGTTCGGGCGAAAGCTTTGCATAGACGTCCCCCCGCATGTCCGACGCGAATTCGCGGATTGCCCTGAGTTGCAGGTAATAGGCGACGATGGGGTCGATCGAGACGCGGGGCAGGACGTGGATCTGTGCCACCAGTGCATCGAAGACCGGCGATGGGCGCTCCGTCGGCACGAAAGGGACGAACCCCGAATCCTGCACCATTCGCGCGCACATCACTTCCGCATGCTCGGTCAGGGCCTCGGGACTGCCGAGGTTGAACAGGTTCGCCCCGATCTCGGCATAGATCGCGCGGTGGCTGTCGCGGAGACGTTCCATCCGGTCGGCGTACCGTTCGCGCCTGTTCTGCCAGCCGTTGACCAGCCAGCCGACCGCGACGAAGGCGCCGGCGACGACCGCCTGCCAGATCCGGGGATCGCGCAGGATCTCGGTCGCCGCGGACATCGCCTTATTCGAACTCCATGATCACCTCGTCCACGGCCAGGCTGTCGCCCTCGGCCGCGTTGATCTTGGACACGACACCCTTGCGTTCGGCGCGCAGGATGTTCTCCATCTTCATCGCCTCGATGGTGCAGAGCGCCTGCCCCTGCTGGACTTCGGCGCCGTCTTCGACGTGCAGCTTCACCACGAGGCCCGGCATCGGGCACAACAGCAGCTTCGAGGTGTCCGCCTCGACCTTCTCGGGCATCAGGCGGGCAAGCTCGGCCTGGCGGGGAGAGTAGACTTTCACCACCAAGTCGGCACCCCGCGTGCGGACGCGATAGCCGCCGGTGATCCGCCCGACCTTAAGCACCAACGGTTCGCGGTCCACGTTCAGCACCGCCAGGGGCTGTCCCGGCTGCCAGTCGGACGTGACGCGCATGGACCGGCCGTCGGCGAAGCGAACGGTCGCCCCCTCGCGGTCCGCGTCGGTGGTCAACTCGACCTCGCGGTCCTGGATCGTGACGACCCAGTCGCTGCCCACGCGACGCTCGTGATTGTCCATCCGCCCCGAGATGCGGGTGCGCCGGATTTCGGCCACGCGGTTCATCGCCGCCGCTGCGGCAGCGATCCGGTCGATCTGATCGTCGGGCAGGACCGCCCCCTCGAACCCGTCGGGATATTCCTCGGCGATGAAGGCCGTGGTCATGTTGCCCGAGACGAACTTGTCGTGATCCATCACCGCCGACAGGAACGGCAGGTTGTGGCCTATCCCCTCAAGCTCGAACCGGTCGAGCGCCAGGCGCATCCCCTCGATGGCACCTGCCCGATCCGGGGCCCAAGTGCACAGCTTGGCGATCATCGGGTCGTAATACATGCTGATCTCGCCGCCCTCGAAGACGCCGGTATCGTTCCGCACGGCCGTATCGCCCTCGGGCGCGCCGGCTTCATGCCATTTTCCGGCCTCGGCCAGCGGACCGGCAGCGACTTCCTCGGGCGGACGGTAGCGCGAAAGCCGCCCGATTGAGGGCAGAAACCCGCGATACGGATCCTCGGCATACAGGCGGCTTTCCATGGCCCAGCCGGTCAGCGTCACCTGGTCCTGCGGCAGCTCCAGCTTCTCTCCTGCGGCGACCCGGATCATCTGTTCGACGAGGTCCACGCCCGTGATCAACTCGGTCACCGGGTGTTCGACCTGAAGCCGCGTGTTCATCTCGAGGAAGTAAAAGTTGCGGTCGCCGTCCACGATGAACTCGACCGTGCCCGCGCTGGTATATCCCACGGCCTGCGCAAGTGCCACGGACTGCTCGCCCATCGCCTTCCGCGTCGCTTCATCCAGAAACGGCGACGGCGCCTCTTCGATGACCTTCTGGTTGCGCCGCTGGATCGAGCATTCGCGCTCGCCCAAGTAGATGCAGTTGCCATGCTGGTCGGCCAACACCTGGATCTCGATGTGGCGCGGCTGGGTGACGAACTTCTCGATGAAGATGCGGTCGTCGCCGAAACTGTTGGCCGCCTCGTTCTTGGACGACTGGAACCCCTCGCGCGCCTCGTCATCGTCCCACGCGATGCGCATGCCCTTGCCGCCACCGCCCGCGCTGGCCTTGATCATCACCGGATAGCCGATCTGCGCGGCAATCTTCGCCGCCTCGTCGGCATCCTCGATCAGGCCCATGTGACCGGGCACGGTGGAAACCCCCGCTTCGTCGGCCAGCTTCTTCGAGGTGATCTTGTCGCCCATCGCCTCGATCGCCTTCTGTGGCGGACCGATGAAAGCCACACCGGCCGCGTCCAGCGCGGCGGCGAATTTCGGATTCTCCGACAGGAAGCCATAGCCGGGATGGACGGCTTCCGCCCCGGTTTCGCGGATCGCCTCCATGATCCTGTCGATCACGATATAGGACTGGTTCGCCTGCGCGGGGCCGATATGCACCGCCTCGTCGGCCATGCGGACATGCAGGGCATTGCGGTCGGCATCCGAATAGACGGCCACCGTTTTGATGCCCATGCGGCGGGCCGTCTTGATGACGCGACAGGCGATCTCGCCACGGTTGGCGATCAAGATCTTCGAAAACATCACCCGACCTCCGGAGAGGGGCTGTCATAGGCGCAAAGCTGCGGGACCACGCCCTTGCACGGATCGCCGGGCTCGTATTGCGGGCCCGTGCCCCCCGTGGCACCTCCATCCGGCGTTGCAAGCGGAACCGTGCCTTCGACAGGGGCGCAGGCGGCAAGGGCCAGCGTCACGGCAACAATCGGCGCAAGCCGGCAAAAACGATCCAACATCGGTGTCCCTCCGCAATTTACCGGATGGAATGGCATCATTTCCCCGCGCTGCACAATCCTTACCGCACAAAGATTGCGCCAACAGGCGCGCACGAGAACGGCGCGCTGCCGTCTGGCAACGCGCCGCAAGCCTCGTTGAGAGGGTCTCGGATCAGATGTCGTCCGCCAGCGCGCCGCCGACAGCGCCGATCGCGGCGCCCGCCACGGGCTCGTCAACGGCGGCGCCAACGGCCGCGCCGCCCAGTGCGCCGGTTCCGGCACGCTCGAGGTCGGTGTTGCCGCAAGCGGCCAGGGCAGCCAGACCGGCAAGGGCGAAAAGGGTACGGGTCACGGTCATGATAAACTCCACTTGATCTGTTCGTTCATGTTCCGAACACACGTTCTTGAGGCAGGTTCCCGCCCAATACGCACGAATTCTCTGCTCAGCGCTCGAACACGTCCGGGAAAGACGCGCGCGCCCGCGGCTCGTCGATGCGCAAAAGCGCCTCGTAGCTTTCAGGATCGAACGGGTCTTCGGCGGGCACCACTTCTCGACCGAACAGCCACGACAGACGCCCGGCATCGAGATTGCCACGCTCGAACGGGTCGGTGCCGAAATGCTGCCACAGCGCCCAGAGGAACCCCTCATCCGCAAGCTTGTCGCCATGCCTGCGGTCGCGATACCGCTCGCGTACGATCAGCTTCGTCGCGCCCTTGGGCGATGCACGGCGGATGGTGAACTGGAAGTCGGTCCCGGGATATCGCCCCGGAAAGCCCCTGTGTTTCAGCATGTCGATCTCGGCAAGGGGCGCGCTTGAATGCGGGCAGCCCCAATCGGGGGCCGCCCGCAAGTAATCTCAGTACTTCGAGTAAGTCGGCTCGGCCACGATCGGGGCCGGCGTCGGGTCGGTGAAGACCACTTCTTCTTCCCGTCCGCCGCAGGCAGCGACGAAGGAAACGAGCACAAGGCCCATGATCATTTTGAAGCTCGTCGACATGAATAACTCCGTTGATGTCGTGAATCGCAAGCGCGATCCCACGGGGACGATACAGGAGTTGGAATAGGCTTTGTAGAAGGGTTGTAAACAGGTGTGACGCGAAAGACGCGATCAGAACGCCTGCCATTCGCAATCGCCGTCGACGGGGCGATACGCTTCGAAGAATTGGACTGCATCAGGGTCAGTGCTGCCGAACGGAACGGCCTTGTCGGCCAAGGTAATGACAATGGCGTCCGGAGGTGGTTCGACCGCCTCGACCACCTTCAGGGCGTAGGACCGGCACAGATGGGCCATGTCGGCTTCCGTCGTCGCGTAGTCCTGCGCGGGGTCGAGGGCATCGGCCACGAACCGAAAGCGATAGGCGACCCCCAGGCCAGGGGCGTCCGTGATCACGTCCAGCGCCGAGACCGTCATCCCCGAAGGAAGCGGGATCACCTCGGCCCGCGCAGGAAGCATCGGCAGGGCGGCCAGGACAGCCAAGCCTGCAAAATTGATACGCCGCAGAACCTTCATAGCGGTATATTGTCGTGCTTTTTCCACGGGTTCTGCAGCTTCTTGTTGCGAAGGCTGGCGAAGGCACGGCAGACTCGGCGCCGGGTCGACTGCGGCAGGATCACTTCGTCGATGAAGCCCCGCTCCGCGGCCTTGAACGGGTTGGCGAAGTTCGTCTCGTACTCCTTGGTGCGGTCGGCGATCTTGTCCGTATCGCCCAGCTCGGAACGATAGAGGATCTCGACCGCGCCTTTCGCGCCCATGACCGCGATCTCGGCCGTGGGCCAAGCATAGTTGAAATCGCCGCGAAGGTGCTTCGAACTCATGACGTCATAGGCCCCGCCATAGGCCTTGCGGGTGATGACGGTGACCTTGGGCACCGTCGCCTCGCCATAGGCGAAAAGCAGCTTGGCGCCGTGCTTGATGACGCCCCCGAACTCCTGCCCGGTCCCGGGAAGGAAGCCTGGAACGTCGACGAAGGTCAGGATCGGGATCTCGAACGCGTCGCAGAATCGCACGAACCGCGCAGCCTTGCGACTGGAATCGATGTCCAGAACACCGGCAAGCACCATCGGCTGATTCGCGACGACGCCCACGGTCCGCCCTTCCATCCGGATGAACCCGGTCAGGATGTTCTTCGCGAAATCCTCCTGGATCTCGTAGAAGTCCCCTTCGTCCGCGACCTTCGTGATCACTTCCTTCATGTCGTAAGGCATGTTGGGGTTCGCGGGGATCACCGTATCGAGGCTTTCGTCAATGCGATGGGGATCGTCGAAGAAGGGCCGGACTGGCGGTTTTTCGCGGTTGTTGAGCGGCAGCAGATCGACCAGCCGCCGCGTCTCGATCAGGGCTTCGACGTCGTTCTCGAATGCCGCGTCCGCGACACTGGACTTCTTCGTATGCGTGGACGCCCCCCCCAGTTCCTCGGCCGTGACGACTTCGTTCGTCACGGTCTTCACGACGTCGGGTCCGGTGACGAACATGTAGGACGTGTCCTTCACCATGAAGATGAAGTCGGTCATCGCCGGGGAATAGACGGCTCCGCCGGCGCAGGGCCCCATGATCACGCTGATCTGCGGGATCACGCCCGACGCCATCACGTTGCGCTGGAACACCTCGGCATAGCCGGCAAGCGAGGCCACCCCCTCCTGGATCCGCGCGCCGCCCGAATCGTTCAGCCCGATCACCGGCGCCCCGTTCTGCATGGCCATATCCATGATTTTGCAGATCTTCTGGGCATGCGTTTCGGACAGGGACCCGCCCAGCACCGTAAAATCCTGGCTGAAGACATAGACCTGCCGGCCGTTGATCGTGCCCCATCCGGTGATCACCCCATCGCCGGACACCTTGTTCTGGGCCATGTTGAAGTCGGTCGCGCGGTGGGTGACGAACATGTCGAACTCTTCGAAGGACCCCTCGTCCAGCAAAAGCTCGACCCGTTCGCGTGCCGTCAGCTTGCCCTTCTCGTGCTGCTTGGCGATCCGGTCCTCGCCGCCGCCAAGGCGCGCGGTCGCGCGGCGGTCCTGCAACTGTTCCAGAATGTCCTTCATCGCGCGTCCCCTCCAGATATTTTGATCGGAGCATAGGGGTCGGGCGAGCCGCCGAAAAGACGAAAGGCCCGCCCTTGTCACGTGTTTGCGCCGAAACGCCCCGGCCCGCCCTTGGACTTTCGAACCGAGCGGTTTAGATGCGCGAAATGTCTCCGAACCGCCGCTCCGTCTTCCTTGACCGTTCAACACCGCCGCATATCGCGACGATGATCCTCATCACGTCGCTTGGCGCGTTGGGAATGAACCTGTTCCTACCGTCGCTGCCCGGAATGGCCGAGTTCTTCGACACGCCTTACGGCGTCATCCAGATCGCGGTCGCGGGCTATTTGGGCGTCAACGCGATCATGCAGATCATCATCGGACCGCTGTCGGACCGCTACGGGCGGCGCAAGGTGATGATGTGGTCCATCCTCGTCTTCATCCTGGCGACGCTGGGATGCGTGCTGTCCACGCATATCGTCGTCTTTTTGACCTTCCGGATGATCCAGGCCGCCATAGTCGCGGGCCTGGTCCTGCCACGGGCGGCGATCCGCGACCTGTATACGCAGGATGAAAGTGCATCGATGATCGGGTATGTCACGATGGGCATGTCCGTCGCGCCCATGATCGCGCCCTTCTTCGGCGGCATCCTGGACGAGGCTTTCGGTTGGCACGCGTCCTTCATTGCGTTGCTGATCTGCGGGATCGGGGCGCTGGCGCTGACGTTCTACGACTTCGGCGAGACGGCGGCCCCCAGCACCGCCAGCCTGCGCGCCCAGATCGCGCAATACCCCGAACTTCTGACCGCCCCGCGGTTCTGGGGCTATGCGCTGACGGCGGCCTTCGCGTCGGGTGCATTCTTCGCTTATCTCGGTGGCGCGCCCTATGTCGGTTCGGAAGTCTTCGGGATGAGCCCGTCGCAGCTTGGCCTCTATTTCGGGGCACCGGCCGTCGGATACCTGGTCGGCAACGGCCTTACTGGGCGCTATTCGGTCAAGGTCGGGACGAACCGCATGGTCTTGATCGGAACTGTCACCACGGTGTTCGGCCTGGGGATCGCGCTGATCCTGTCGCTGACCGGGGTTGCCACCGCCGAGATCTTCTTCGGCTTCATGACCTTCGTGGGCTTGGGCAACGGTCTGGTCATCCCGAACTCGACCGCGGGGATGTTGTCGGTCCGCCCGCACCTGGCCGGGACGGCATCGGGGCTGGGCGGCGCGATCATGATCGGCGGGGGCGCTGCGCTGTCGACCCTTGCGGGGGTCCTTCTGGCGGGGCAGTCGACCGCCCTGCCCCTGATCGCGTTGATGACGGCGACATCTGCCGCCGCCGTCGCGTCGATCATCTTCGTCATCTACCGCGAGGCCCGCCTTGCAAGGACGCGCAGCGCCGCCTGATCAGTGGATCTCGGGTGCGTATTTCAGGATCACCGGAACGACCAGGTCTTCCTCGTCTGTCAGGTGGCGATCCAGAAACGTGCCGAACTCCGTCAGGCGGTCGTCCAGAAGCCCCGCCTCGCGCTTGGGATCGGCACCCGACAGCCCGCGAAGCATCGCGTTCGTCCCTTCGGCCAAACCGTTCAGGTGCCCGTCCAGCGCGTGGTGATCGGCATCCAGGATTAGGAACCCCTTCTCCAGCCGGCCATCCAGACCGGTCAGCGCAGGGAAATAGTGGTGATCCTCGATCGAATGGTGGCCGTGCAGTTCTTGCAGGAAGAACTGCGCCATCCTGGCGGTGTTTCGCCCGTATTGGTCTGCGTCCATCAGCCCGTCCAGATAGCCACGTGTGCCGCCTTGAAGCCGTTCAAGGATCTCGCGGAACATCAGGTGGCGTTGTAGCCAGAACCGCGTAAGCGGCGAGAAGTTGGGATGCGCCTCCCACGTGCCGCGGGGAAGCTCGTCGACCAGGACGCGCAAGGCGTCGGGCAGACCTTCGCGCTTTTCCAGCGCCTGGATTTCTTCTTCTGTCATGTCGCGGGACATAAGCGTCCCACCCCCTTCCGACACCCCCAAAATCGCGATACCTGAACGGCATGCGCGCTTTTCTCGCCCTCGACCCGCCAGACCCTTTGCGCAATGCCCTGTCGGCCCTGCAAGACGACCTGCGTTGCGGGCGTCATGTCGACGAGGACGATCTGCATCTGACGCTTTGCTTCTTTCCCGACGCCTCGCAAGCCGCGCTGGAGGAGATGGACCTGACCCTCGACCTCATGCGACCGGGGCCGGTCACGATCGAGGTTGCGGGGATCGACACCTTCGGATCGGAAAATCCGCGGTCGGTTCACGCTTCCGTCATGGCAAGCGCGCCCCTGGTGCATTTGCAGAAGAAAGTTGAAACCGCCGCCCGCAGGTCGGGCATCGACCTGCCCCACCGCAGGTTCGTTCCGCATATCACGTTGGCGCGGTTCCCAAACCGGATGCCGCCCGAGGACCACGTCAGGCTGGGGCGGTTCCTGGAACGGCGCGGCAATGTCCATTTCGACGCGGCCGTGATCCAGGAGGTTGTGCTGTACCAGTCCACCCTGACGGAAGACGGACCCCGATATGACGAGCTCGAGCGCTATCCCCTGATCTGAGGCTTGCACTTTTCGCGCATTACGGGACGGCGCCACCAATGCCGCGCCCCCCCATTCTTGTCCGTTTCGCGCAATCGCCGCGTCAGATTTCGCCTTCCGCGTACCAATCGCCCATGCGCACCTCGGTCCCGGCATCGGTTTCGCCCAGCATCGCGGCGAACTCTTCAGGATCCTGCGTGCCGCCGTCCCGTCCGCGGTAGTGATATGGATAGACGTAGGCGGGCTGGAATTCGGCGACGGCGTCCGCGGCCTGTTCGGCGTCCATGGTGAAGGGAAGGTTCATGGGGATGAACGCCAGGAAGATGTCTTCCAGCGCGCGCATTTCATCGGTGCCCTCGGTATCGCCCCCGACATAGATGCGGCGTCCGTCGATCTCGAACACGTATCCGTTGTCGCGGCCCTGCGGGTGAAAATCCAGCCGACCTTCGGTGATGTTGTAGGCGGGAACCGCCTCGATCATCAGGCCCGAGACATCGACCGACTCGCCATTCGCGGCCTCCTGAGTCTTCATCTGAAGCTCGGAGGGCAGCATGTCATAGACGGCCGGGTTCACGACCATCTGTGTCGCGGGACCGGCTACCGCCTGAAGCGTCTCGACGCTGTAGTGGTCGCCATGCTCATGGGTGATGAGGATCAGGTCCGGCTCCGGTAGGTCGGCATATTGCTCGGGCGCGCCCACCGGATCGACATAGATGACGCGGTCGGGCGTCTCCATCACGAAGCTGGCGTGACTGATGGGGTAGACCGTGATCTCGCCCCCGTCCGTCTGGAACGTGTTCGAGGCATGGGCCGCCGCAAGAACATTGGTGGGAAGGATCGTCGTCGCGCCAAGCGCTACGCCGGTGGCAAGAAAGCTGCGTCTGGTGGTCATCTTCGTCCTCCGGATTGTTCCGATCCAGAGGTAGCGTGGTGCGAACCGGCGTCACGGAACGACGGCAGGAACGTGCGACGGGGTGCGACGTTCGGTCCTTATGAGCGACGGCTTGAATGACATTCTCGACGATCTGAACGACCTTGCCGGGGCCGAGGAAACCGTCAGCCTGAACGACGTCATCGGCAAACTCGGCTCTCGCGGGCAAGGCGTCGTTCTGTTGTTGCCCGGACTTATGGGCATTACGCCGATCGGCGGCATTCCGGGTGTTCCGACCATATCCAGCGTTCTGATCACGATCCTTGCGGTCCAGATCATACTTGGTCAGCGCCAACTTTGGGTGCCGGACATGATCGGGCGCCGAAGCGTCGAAGACGACCGGATCAGGAACGCCACCGAACGGTTGCGTGGCCTTGCCGACTGGATCGATCGCCATTTCGGCAATCGTCTGGAAGCCCTGACAGGATCGATCGCGAACCGGATTGCAGCCGGGTTCTGCCTGCTCCTTGCGTTCACGATGCCTCCGCTGGAACTCGTTCCGTTTGCCGGTATCATCCCGTTTGCCGGGATCGCTATGCTGGGTCTGGGTTTGACCTTGCGGGACGGGGTGCTTATGGCCCTGGCGTTCGCATCGAGTGTCCTGGCGTTCTATGGCGTGTGGCGCTTCTGGCCGTTCTGAAGCGGACCTTTCGGCGCGCCCAGAACCACGAACGTGACGATCGAGCCCAGTTGCGGCAGTGTCCCCAGAACGTCGGTGTGGAAGCGCTTGTAAGCCTCGATATCGGCCACTTCGACGCGCAGCAGATACTCGGTCCGGCCCGTCACGTTGTAGCATTCGACGACCTCGGGGCTGGCGGCGACGGCGCGCTCGAACCCCTCCTGCCCGACTTTCGTATGGTCGGTCAGACCAACCTCCAGATAGGCGATGAACCCCCGTCCCATCGCGCCGGGATCGAGAACCGCGCGGTATCCCGCGATCACACCGGATGCCTCCAACGCCTGGACGCGGCGCAAACACGCCGAGGGCGAGAGGCCGACGCGCTGGCTCAGCGCAAGGTTCGACAGGCGCCCGTCTTGGGACAGTTCGCGCAATATATTCTCGTCAATTCGGTCCATTTTCACCAATCTACTGTGCCTTGAGGCTATTCCTTCGCATCTTCGCAACCATATGCCGCCTGTTTTGCGTCAGATTGCCGGTATGTCTACTGAAACCCTGCTTGCGCTCATCGTCTTCGCAACCGTCGGAACCGGAACCCCGGGGCCCAACAACCTGATGGTGATGGCCTCTGGGGCGAATTTCGGCCTGCGCCGCACCCTGCCCCATATCCTGGGGATCGCGCTTGGCTTCGCGGCCATGATCATGTTGGTGGGCCTTGGCTTGGGGCGCCTGTTCGAGGCTTGGCCATGGCTCTCGCCGACGCTTCTGGCGGTTTCTGCGGTCTACTTGCTGTATCTGGCGTGGAAGATCGCCACCGCGGCCCCGCCGGAACCCGGGCACCCCGGCGGTCGGCCGTTCTCGTTCCTGCAGGCGGCCGCGTTCCAGTGGGTCAACCCGAAAGCATGGGCGATGGCGCTGACCACGACCGCGGTCTACCTCCCCGGCGGAGAGTTCGTGCTCGCCAGCGCGATCTTCGCTTCGGCGGCGATCCCGCTGACCGCGCTGTGGACGGTGGCCGGGGAAGGCATAGGTCGTTTTCTGGGCACACCCTTTCGCCTGCGACTATTTAATGGCGTGATGGCGGCGCTTCTCCTGATCTCGACCCTACCCGCGATGCTGTGACTGGATGGGGGCGTGACAATCCGCCCCCGACGCCCTAGATGAGCGCGACCCCACTCGCCGGAGCCGCTGCCAATGCCCGCGATGCCCCCCGCCCACCCGTTCGACTTCGACGCGATTCCAGATGACGGAACCGACGACAAACTTCGCGAGGAATGCGGGGTCTTTGGCGTCACCGGCGTCACCGACGCGGCCAATTTCGTGGCGTTGGGCCTGCATGCCCTTCAGCACCGTGGCCAGGAAGCCGGGGGCATCGTCAGCCACGATGCCGCCCACGGGTTCAACTCGGCCCGCCGATTCGGCTATGTGCGCGACAACTTCACGAAGCAGTCGCTGATGGACACGCTGCCTGGGCCTTTGGCCATCGGTCACGTGCGCTATTCCACCACCGGGTCAAAGGGGAACACGCAGATCCGCGACGTGCAGCCCTTCTTCGGCGAATTCTCGATGGGCGGGGCCGCGATTGCCCATAACGGCAACATCGTGAACGCCGACGCCCTGCGCCGCGAGCTGATCGACCGCGGGTCGATCTTCCAGTCCTCCAGCGACAGCGAATGCATCATCCACCTCATGGCGCGTTCGCTTCAGCGCAAGGTGCCCGAGCGGATGCAGGACGCCTTGCGCCGGGTGGAAGGCGCGTTCTCGATCGTGGCGATGACGCGCACCAAGCTGATCGGTGTGCGCGATCCGCTGGGCGTGCGCCCGCTGGTGCTGGGCCAGATCGGCGACGGCTGGGTCCTGAGTTCCGAGACCTGCGCGCTGGACATCATCGGCGCCGAGTTCATCCGCGACGTCGAGCCGGGCGAGATGGTCGTGATCGAGGATGGCGAAGTCCATTCGCACCGCCCCTTCGCGCCACAGAAGTCCCGCTTCTGTATCTTCGAGCACGTCTATTTCTCACGGCCCGATTCGATCCTTGGCGGCAGATCCGTGTACGAGACGCGGCGCCAGATCGGTGTCGAACTGGCCCGCGAAGCCCCGGTCGAGGCCGACCTGGTCTGCCCCGTGCCCGACTCCGGCACGCCGGCCGCCATCGGCTACAGTCAGGAGTCCGGCATTCCCTACGCGATGGGGATCATCCGAAACCAGTACATGGGCCGGACCTTCATCGAACCGACCGAGCAGATCCGGAACATGGGCGTGCGGCTGAAGCTGAACGTCAATCGGGCCCTGATCCGCGGCAAGCGTATCGTCCTTGTCGACGATTCGGTCGTTCGCGGAACGACCACGGTGAAGATCCGCGAGATGCTTCTGGATGCGGGCGCCCAGACCGTGCATTTCCGCATCGCAAGCCCGCCGACGGCATGGCCCTGCTTTTACGGCGTCGACACGCCCGACCGCGACAAGCTGATCGCCGCTACGATGTCCGAGGACGAGATGTGCGCGCATCTGGGCGTTGATTCCCTGCGGTTCATCTCGCTGGACGGTTTGTACCGCGCGGTGGGCGAGGCCGGCGGCCGCGATCCGTCGCAGCCGCAATACTGCGATGCCTGCTTCTCGGGCGAATACCCGATCACCCCGACCGACCGCGTCGAGAAGGGCTTTCGCCTTAAGGAAGCAGCTGAATAGGCGATTGGCGCAAGCGTCTTGACCGGGATTCTGACCTAGCGGAAAGTTCGTTCATCGATACGCAAGATGGACGGCTCCGATGCTGAAATCTCTGGTCCTGTCTGTTGGTACGGCGTTGTGCGCCTTCTCCGGCCCCGGTCTGACTTAAGGCTATGGGGAAATCGGGTTCACCCCTTACGTCCGCGACGTCAAAGGCTGGAACGTGCGGGTCATGGATCACGCCGGGCGCGAGGGCGGGTTGTCGGCCCGACGCTATACCGACCTCGGCAAACCGCTCTCGTTGGAGAACGCCTTTGGCGAATGGCGCCTGACCATTCCGACCCGGCTGGACGGCGTTTATGTCGGCGGCATCGTCGGCGTCGACGGGCGGGATTTCGACGTGCAGTACGGGATCGAGGACGGATTTGCGGTCCGATCCCTCAGCGGCGCAGAACTGATCGCGATCCGGAACGGCAACGATCTGACCGTCTTCATCGCAGGCGATACCCCGCCCGATTTCATACCCCTGACCGGATCAGCGGCGGCCTTGCTGAAGGTCGAGGAATGCAACCAGCGCCTGACCCCGCCCCGCCCGACCGTCGCCGCGCGGGCACCGCTCGATACCTGCCCGATGCCGGGAACTCATGCCTCCCCCGGGTCGCAGGCCCCCTTGACGGTGACCTTCGTGAACCAGGCCCCGGAGGCTGTCGACCTCTACTGGATCGACTTCGAAGGGAACACGAAGCCCTATTTCCATATCGACACGGGCGATGTGGCGACGGTGAAAACGTATCTGGGCCACAACTGGGTGGCCGTCTCGGACGACGGCGCGTCCTGCTTTGACGGCGTTCGCACGGTCCGCGCCGGGGACACATATATCGACGTCGGCCAGTAAGCGCGACGGGCACAACGAGAAACGCCGCCCCCGAAGGGACGGCGTTGGCAAATCGCTCGGGCGGGGAGGTTCAGCGCTTCAGCGCGCGGAGCGTGCCCGAGACCAGAAGGGCCGCCAGGACGGCCTTCACCGCATCGCCGATCAGGAAGGGCTGCATCCAGCCGCTCCAGAGGGATGCGGCCGAAGACGCCGCCCAGCCAGACTCCACCCCGAAGACCGAGGCGACGGCCAGGGGCCATGCTAGACCCGGCACATAAAGCGCATACGCTGCCGCAAGGGCCGCAGCCGTCATGCCCAGAACGCCCGCGCGCGCCCCAAGACCGGCAATCCACGCCATCAGCACGAACCCGACCAGGAAGCCGCCCGTCGGCCCCGCGATGTAGGCCAGACCGGCGCCGCCATTGGCAAAGACGGGCAATCCCATCGCGCCCTCGGCCAGATAGGTCAGCAGCGTCAGCGCGCCCATCCGCGATCCCATCGACAGACCCACCGCGATGATCGCCGCGCCCTGCAGGGTCATCGGGACCGGCCACATCGGCACCGCGATCTGCGCCGCCAGCGCGATCAGGGCCGTTCCGGCCAAAATCAGCGCGCCTTGCTGCCACATGGCAAGGTCGCGGCCGCGAAGAAGGGGGGTATCGTAGGTCATGTCGAACTCCGGAACCTGTGTTTCGTTCGTTCTCCACGTGCAGAGGCGCATCGTCAAGCGGTCTGGCCCTTGCCAAGCGCGGCCCGTATGCGCAAACGGGGCGCCATGACCCAGCTTGCCCTCATCACCGGCGCGTCCCGCGGCCTTGGCGCCGCGCTGGCCGAAGCCCTCGCCCCCGCGTACCACATCGTCGCCGTCGCCCGCACGACCGGCGCGTTGGAAGAGCTTGACGACCGCATACAGGCGAAGGGCGGACAGGCCACCCTGGCCCCGATGGACGTGACCAATGCCGACGCTATGGCGCATCTGTGCCGGGACATCCACGACCGCTGGGGCCACGCGGACCTGTGGCTTCACACGGCGATCCACGCTGCGCCGCTGGGCCCGGCGGCGCACTTGGCCGCCAAGGACTGGGACAAGTCGGTCGCCGTGAACGCCACCGCCACCCACACGCTGATCCGCATGGTCGAGCCGCTACTTCTGGCCGCCCCCGAGGGTCGCGCGGTATTCTTCGAAGACGCCCGCGGCGGAGAGAAGTTCTTCGGAAGCTATGGCGCCACCAAGGCCGCGCAGATGGCACTGGTGCGATCCTGGGCGGCCGAAACGGTCAAGACCGGCCCGCGCGTCACGATCCTGTCGCCTGCCCCGATGCCCACCGCCACCCGCGCCCGCTTCTTTCCGGGCGAGGATCGGACCGGCTTGGCCGACCCGCGGGACGAAGCCCGGCGACTTCTCGCCGACCTCTAGGACGCCCCCCGAGTCCGCGCTGCAACATCCTGCACCGCCGTGACCCAGCCGCTTGCCGCCCCAGCGCGTCCCCCCTAGGAAGGACAAAACGGCAGGGCTTCATGCGCATCCTCATCACCAATGACGACGGCATCTCGGCGCCGGGACTTCAGGTCCTGACCGAGCTTGCCACCGAAATCGCCGGCAACGGGGGCGAGGTCTGGACCGTCGCGCCCGCGTTCGAGCAATCGGGCGTCGGGCACTGTATCTCGTACTCGCGCCCGACGATGGTGCAGGAATTCGCGCCGCGCCGCTTTGCCGTCGAAGGTTCTCCCGCCGATTGCGTTCTGGCGGCGCTGTATGACGTCATGCCCGAGCGGCCCGATCTGATCCTGTCGGGCGTCAACCGCGGCAACAACGCGGCCGAGAACGTGCTGTATTCCGGCACCATCGGCGGTGCCATGGAAGGCGCGTTGCAGCATGTGCCGTCGATCGCGCTCAGCCAGTATTACGGACCCGACAATGCGGCCCTGGACGATCCGTTCGACGCCGCGCGCGCTCACGGGGTCGAACTGATCCGCACGATGATTGACCATGCCGAATGGGACAGCGCCGATTACCGCCTTTTCTACAACGTGAACTTTCCGCCCTGCCCCGCCGCCGACGTGAAGGGTCGGCAGGTCACGGCGCAGGGCTGGCGCCCCGACGCCGATCACGGCATGACGCCCCATGTCTCGCCTTCGGGGCGGCGGTTCCTTTACGTCACGGGCGCGCCGCAGCAGACGCCGACCGCCCCCGGAACTGACTGCGCCGCGAACCTGGAGAATTATATCTCGATCACGCCCATGCGCGCGGATCTGACGGCGCACGATCTGATCGGTCCGCTGAAGGACCGGCTGGAATGACATTCGACGCCCAGGCCCGCATGCAGCTTCTGTTCGCGCTCCGCTCCAAGGGGGTCACGGACACGCGCGTTCTTGCGGCCATGGAAGCGGTCGACCGTGGGCGGTTCGTGCGCGGCATCTTCCAGGGCCGCGCCTATGAAGACATGCCCCTGCCCATCGAATGCGGGCAGACAATCTCGCAACCGTCGGTCGTGGGCCTCATGACTCAGGCTCTGAACATCCGTCCCCGGGACAAGGTGCTCGAGATCGGGACGGGGTCGGGCTATCAGGCGGCAATCCTGTCGCAGCTGGCGCGCCGCGTCTATACGGTCGATCGTCACAAGCGGCTTGCCCGCGCCGCGCGCGAGCTTCTGGAATCGATGGACATCACGAACGTCACGATCCTGCCCGCCGATGGCGGCCACGGGCTTCCCGAACAGGCCCCGTTCGATCGCATCCTCGTGACCGCCGCGGCCGAGGACCCGCCCCCCGCGCTCTTGGCGCAACTGCGCGACGGGGGTATCATGGTCGTGCCGGTGGGGCAGTCCGATCACGTGCAGACACTTCTGAAGGTTACCCGGCAAGGGGACGACTACGACTATGACGATCTGCGTTCCGTCCGGTTCGTTCCGCTGGTCGAAGGCATGGCCACGGACTAGGGCGCGCGCGCTGTATCATGACAGGCGAGCGTCCGGAAAGAGACGCCGCCCCGAACACGAGGACGAGCCGATGATCCGCACCACACCGGTCCTGCCCCTGGCTGCCATCGCCACGCTTGGATTGACCGCCTGCACACCGTCGGGGTTCGACATGGACCTGCGCGACCGCTTGGGCATAGCGGCCTTCGACACGACCCCGGCGGTCCAGCAAGCCGTCCAAAGACGGCCCGAGCCCGACAATCGCGGCGTCATCTCCTATCCCGACTACCAGGTCGCGGTGGCGCGCAATGGCGATACCGTGGCGAGCTTGTCGCAGCGCCTTGGCCTGAACGCGCAGCAGGTGGCCGAGTATAACGGTCTGCCTTCCAATGTCGGCCTGCGCCGAGGGGAGCTGATCGCCCTTCCCGCCCGCGTGTCCGAGCCGTCTGCCGCGACCGGCGCCCCGACAGCCATCGCCTCGGCAACCGCGTCGATCCCGGCGACCACCCCGATCGCCACGGTGCCCCTGGACCAACGCGCCAGCACCGCTATCGACCGGGCCGAAGGCAATACTCCCGCAGCGACCCCGGCGGCCGTTCGCACGCCGTCGTCCAATGGAACCCAACCCACCCGCCATCGCGTCGAGCGGGGCGAGACGGCGTTCTCCATCGCGCGACGTTACGACGTTCCGGTGTCGGCCTTGGCTGAATGGAACGGCCTCGACGATCAGATGACCGTCCGCACCGGCAGCGTGCTGCTGATTCCGGTCGTCGACCGCTCGGCCCCTGTTCCGGACCGGCAGGCCAGCCAGCCCGGCCAAGGCACGGTCGCACCGCCCCCGCCCTCGGCCGCCGAACCGCTTCCGGCGGAAGAGGCCAACCAAGCCCCCCCGAAAGAGACGCCGCCTTCGCCAGCCCTGCAACAACAGACGACCTCTGCCTCTGCCTCGGGGGCCCAGTTCGTTTATCCCGTGCAGGGCAGCATCGTCCGGGCCTACAGCAAGGGCCGGAACGACGGCATCGACATTGCCGCCCCGGCCGGAACCACGGTCAAGGCGGCCGGCAGCGGCACCGTGGCTGCCATCACCCGCGACACCGAACAGGTGCCCATCCTGGTGCTGCGCCACCCGGGCAACCTTCTGACGGTCTATGCGGGCGTCAGCGACATCACGGTGGCGAAGGGCGACAGCATCACGAAGGGCCAGTCCATCGCCAAGGTGCGCGCCGGCGACCCGGCCTTCCTGCATTTCGAGGTGCGCGAAGGCTTCGAAAGCGTCGATCCGTCGGAATATCTGGACTGAACCCGGGCTACCGCGCCGGTCCGGCCCGGTCCAACGCCTTTCCCAGTTTCGGCAGCCGCGCGCGCTTCATCAGCGGCCGAAGCGGCAGCACCTCGCCCGAGAGGCGTTCGGCCGTGGCGTGGACGCGGGCAACCACCGGCGCGACATGCGCAAGCGGAAGCCGGGCCAGAAGCTGATCCGGATCGACCCGTTCGATCCCCTCCGCCGCCAGCACATGGCGCGGGAAATCCTTGGCGTTGAAAGTGCACAGCAGATCCGCGCCCCCGGCGATGGCGCCGGCCAAGACATGTTCGTCGTCGGGATCGGGCAGCACCAGCCGCGCCATGTCGCCCTGTCGCGGCGTGACCTCCGCCGCCGGAAAGGCAACCCGCAGGGCCGCGATCTCGCCCCGCGCGATCGCTTCGCCAGCGGGGCCCAGACGCGCGGCGGCGCGGGCCCATTCTTCCAGGACACGCGGGCTCCATTGCGGGGCGAACTGATGCTTTGCGGCGACACCGACCAGGATCTCGCGCAGGACAGTGGGGTAAAGGACGCAGGCGTCGAGGAAGACCTTCACAACCGGAACGTCAGGGCCTTCAGATACCCGGACTCGGCCAGTTGCGGCAGAAGCGGGTGATCCGGTCCGGCGAACCCGGTGCGCACGATCTGGCCGCGCCGCCCGCCCTTGCCGATGCCGCGGGCGCTGGCATTCCGGAACGAGGCCAGGTCGACGGCGTGCGAGCACGAGCACAATGTCAGGTATCCCCCGTCCGCCACCAGCGGCGCGGCCAGCTTGGCCACCCGTTCATAGGCACGCAGCCCAGCCTCTCGCGCTTGTTTCGCGGGCGCGAAGGCCGGCGGGTCGCAGATCACGACGTCGAAGGTCCGCCCTTCGGCCGCCAGAGCCTCCAGGACCTCGAACGCATCGCCCTGCCGCGTGTCGAACCGATCGGCCGTGCCCGACGCCTCGGCCCCGGCGCGGGCGAGGTCCAGCGCCGCCGCGGATCCGTCCACCGCCAGCCCAGTCTCGGCCCCCGCCGCAAGGGCGGCCAAGGCAAAGCCGCCGACATGGCTGAACACGTCCAGCACCTGCCCCCCGCGAGCAAGACGCGCCACCGCGCGGTGATTGTCACGCTGGTCATAGAACAGGCCAGTCTTCTGCCCCCCGGTAAGGTCAGCCATGTAGGTCGCGCCATTCATCTGCACCGGCACAGGCCCCCCGACGTCACCCAGAAGCACCGTGTCGGCATCGTCCAAACCTTCCAGCGACCGCGCGCGCCCGCTGGCGCTTTTCAGAACCGTCGTCACGCCCGTCACGGCCACCAGGGCGGCGACCAGATCGTCGAGCCGGGCGTCGGCCCAGGCGGCGTTGGGCTGGATGACGGCGGCATCACCGAACCGGTCGATCACCACGCCGGGAAGGCCGTCCGCCTCGGCATGGACAAGGCGGTAGAACGGGCCGTCATAGATGCGGTCGCGATGCGCCAGGGCGCGGGTCAGCCGGTCTTCGAACCAGGCGCGGTCGATGGTGGCCTTGGGGTCGCGATCCAGCATCCGCCCGATGATCTTCGACGCGGGCGTGACGCCGACAAGTCCCATCGGCCGCCTGTCCCCGTCCTCCAGCACGGCCAGCGTACCCGGCGCCAAAGCCCGGGTGCGACGGTCGGTGACGACCTCGTTGGAATAGACCCAAGGGAATCCGTGACGGATCGCCTGGGGTTTGGCCTTGGGTAGAAGGCGGATCACGGGAAGCTCGCTCATGCCTGCCAGCTAGGCCAAATCGCGCGACGTGAAAAGCGCGAAGGCTTGCTGGTATCGCTAACGCGCATATGTTAGCGCATCGCCCGAAGACCTCCCGAACGGAGACGGATATGCCTTTGAACGACACCATCGCCCGCGTCACGGACCGTATCGTCGAACGCTCGAAAGATCGTCGCGCAACCTATCTGGACCGCATGGCCCGCGCCGCCGACGAGGGGCCGAAGCGCGCCCATCTGACCTGCGGAAACCAGGCCCATGCCTATGCCGCGATGGGCGAGGATCAGGACAAGCTGGCCACCGGCACACAGGCCAATATCGGGATCGTCACGGCCTATAACGACATGCTGTCGGCGCATCAGCCGTTCGAGCGGTTCCCCGACATCATCCGCGATGCCGCCCGCAAGGCCGGGTCCACCGCGCAGGTCGCGGGCGGGGTGCCCGCCATGTGCGACGGAGTCACGCAAGGCCAGGTCGGGATGGAGCTTTCGCTGTTCTCGCGCGACGTGATCGCGCTGGCCACCGGTGTGGCGCTGTCTCACAATACCTTCGATGCAGCGGTGTATCTGGGCGTGTGCGACAAGATCGTGCCGGGCCTGATCATCGGGGCGGCGACCTTCGGATATATCCCCGCGGTGTTCCTGCCCGCCGGCCCCATGACCAGCGGCCTGCCCAACGACGAAAAGGCGCGCGTGCGTCAGCAATTCGCCGCCGGCGAAGTCGGCCGCGACGCGCTGATGGAGGCCGAGATGGCCAGCTATCATGGCCCCGGCACTTGCACCTTTTACGGCACCGCCAACACCAACCAGATGCTGATGGAGTTCATGGGCCTGCACCTGCCCGGTGCCTCCTTCGTGAACCCCAACACGCCCCTACGCGATGCCCTGACCCGCGCGGGCGCCACGCGCGCGACGGAAATCACCAATCTGGGGAACGACTACCGACCCGCGTCGCAGGTTCTGGACGAGAAGGCGTTCGTCAACGGCATCGTCGGCCTGATGGCCACCGGCGGATCGACCAACCTTCTGATCCACCTGCCCGCGATGGCCCGCGCGGCTGGCGTGCTTCTGGACCTCGAGGATTTCGCCGAGATCTCAAGCGCGACGCCTCTGATGGCGAAGGTCTATCCCAACGGGCTGGCGGACGTGAACCATTTCCACGCGGCGGGCGGGCTGACCTACATGATCGGAGAGCTTCTGGACGCCGGTCTTCTGCACGACGACACCATGACCGTCATGGGGGAGGGCCTGAAGGACTACGTGAAAGAGCCCAAGATCCGCAACGACGAGATCGTGTGGGAAGACGCTCCGCGCGAGACGCAGAACGACAAGATCCTGCGCCCCGCCAGCAATCCGTTCCAGAAGACGGGCGGCATGGCCGACCTCCAGGGCAACCTGGGCCGCGCGGCGATGAAGATCTCTGCCGTGAAAGAGGAATACCACGTCATCGAAGCCCCCTGCCGGATCTTCGAGGATCAGCCTTCGGTCAAGGAAGCCTTCAAGAACGGCGAGTTCACCGAGGATACGGTCGTCGTCGTCCGCTTCCAGGGCCCCAGTGCGAACGGTATGCCCGAACTGCACTCTCTGACGCCGACGCTGGCCGTTCTGCTGGACCGTGGCCTGAAGGTCGCGCTTGTGACCGACGGACGGATGTCCGGCGCGTCGGGCAAGGTGCCCGCGGCGATCCACCTGTCGCCCGAGGCGCATCTGGGCGGCCCCCTGGCAAAGCTGCGCGACGGCGATATCCTGCGCGTGGATGCGACGAAGGGGACGATCGACGCTGTGGGTGTGGATCTCGATTCGCGCGAGGCCGTGACCCGTGACCTTACGGACAATTCGCACGGCGTCGGCCGCGAACTGTTCGAGGCCTTCCGCCAGAACGTGGGTCTTGCCAGCCAAGGTGCCGCGGTCGTGGTCTGATCGACGCGCATCGTCTTTTTCTTTACTTTTTGCGGCTACGCACACCCGAACTTTCCCAAGGAGATCGCGATGACCCCAGAACAGGCCAGCCAGAAAACGGCCGAACTTTGCCGCCTGGCGCCCGTCATTCCCGTGTTGGTGGTGCAGGATCCGAGGCAGGCAAAGCCGCTGGCCGAAGCCTTGGTGAAGGGGGGCCTGCCGGTTCTGGAAATCACGATGCGCACGCCGTCCGCCTTGGACGTCATCCGCGAGATGTCCCTCGTGAAGGGGGCTAAAGTCGGTGCGGGGACGCTTCTTGGGCCTGCGGACGTTCGTGCGGCCAAGATGGCGGGGGCGACCTTCGGTGTATCTCCCGGTGTGACGACGCGGCTTCTGGACGCGGCCGAAGACAGCGACCTGCCGATGCTGCCGGGCACCGCCACGGCAAGCGAGGTCATGGTCCTTCTGGATCGGGGCTATACCACGGCCAAATTCTTCCCCGCCGAAGCGAATGGCGGCGCGGCAGCACTGAAATCCCTGGGCGGTCCGTTGCCGCGGATGCGCTTCTGCCCCACGGGCGGGATCAGCCTGAAGAACGCGCAGAGCTACCTGTCGCTGCCCAACACCCTGTGCGTCGGGGGATCCTGGATCGCACCGCAGGACAAGATGGACGCCGGCGACTGGGACGGGATCGAAGCCCTGGCCCGCGAGGCGGCGGCGCTGAAGAAAGGGTGACGCCCGGGATCCCGGCGCGTCAGGCCAGCGACAAGCGCCCGCCGCGCCGGATCATCTGAACCGATGTCGCCTTACCGGTGGCATCGTCCGTATCGACCAGCAGCCCGGACAGGGTTGCCTCGCCCCCCGCAGGCTCGAACCGGCCCTTCGGCATGCCGGTCAGGAATCGCCGCAACGGCTCCTCCTTCTGCATGCCTATGACGCTGTCGTAATCGCCGCACATGCCTGCATCGCTCTGGTACGCGGCGCCCCCAGGCAGGATCATCGCGTCGGCGGTCGGCACGTGGGTATGCGTCCCCACCACGACGCTAGCCTTGCCGTCGCAGAAATGGCCCATGGCCATCTTTTCGGACGTCGCCTCGCAGTGGATATCCACCAGCGCGGCCTGAACGGCGGCGCCGAGAGGAGCGTTCTTCAACACAGGCTCGATGGCCGAAAACGGGTCGTCGAAGGGGCGCTTCATGAAGACCTGTCCCAAGACCTGCGCAACCAACACGCGCCGCCCGCCGGTGACCTCGAACACCCGCGCACCGCGCCCAGGCGCAGCCTTCGAGTAGTTCAGGGGTCGCACGATCCGCGGCTCGGATTCGCAGAATTGCAGCATGTCCTTCTGGTCGAAGGCATGGTCGCCAAGCGTGATCGCATCGGCCCCCGCCGCCAGCAGCAGCTTCGCGTGATCGGGGGACAAACCCGCCCCGTTCGTCGCGTTTTCGCCATTGACCACGCAGAACTCGACGCCAAGCTCGTCTTTCAGGGCCGCAAGCCGTTCGGAAATGGCGGTCCTGCCGGAGCGCCCCATCACATCGCCAAGGAACAGAAGTCTCATGGCGTCGTGCCTATGACCCGGCGGCCAGCGGCGCAAGGCTCATTGAGACCGGACGCCGGGCGGTCTAGATAGATCGGCAAAAGGAGACCGCCCATGCTGCGCACCGCCCTTGCCTTTCTTGCCCTCGCCAGTCCCGCGCTGGCCGAAAGCCACCTGCCCGCCATCGTTATCCACGATGCCGTGATCTTCGAGACGACGCCGGTCGCCAAGGCGGCTGCAGGGTATCTGACGATCACCAACGACAGCGACGCCCCCTACACCCTGACCGGTATCGAGGCGGGGTTTCCCCGGGCGGAACTGCACGAAAGCGTCATGGAAAACGACGTGATGCGCATGGTTCCGCGCCCCGAAGGGTTCGACATCGCCCCGGGTGAGACGCTGTCGTTGGAGCGTGGGGGCCGTCACATCATGTTCATGGGTCTGGATACGCAGCTGACTGACGGGACCGAGATCCCGGCCACCCTGATCTTCAGCGACGAGGTGCGCATCCCCGTGACCTTCGACGTCATGACCATGCCCGCCGATCCCGGTACTCTGGATGACGGGCGTCTGGCCCCGGGCATGACGGAGCAGGGCGAGATGGATCATTCCGGCACGGAAGGCCGGCCAGCCGAGGACTGATCCCACCGGCTGCCATAGGGAACAACGCCCCGAACAGGGCATTGCCCGGATACTCGGACAGGCAAGGATCCCCTCGATGGCAGCCACATCCACCCGGGCGGACCGCGCGCCCTGGTTTCCCTTTATCGCCGGGTGTTTCGCCTTCTTCACCGTGATGGCAGGGGCCACCGTGCCCACGCCGCTGTATCCGATTTACGCGGACACCTACGGCTTCTCTCCGATCATAATCACCGCGATCTTCGCGATGTATTCCGCCGGAGTGATCGGGGCCCTGCTGCTGACGGGGCCGTGGTCGGATCAGATCGGGCGCAAGCCGCTTCTTCTGGGAGGTCTGGCCCTGGCCTTCGCCTCGGGCATCTGTTTCGTGGCCGCCCAAGGATTACCCCTTCTGCTGGCCGCGCGGTTCCTGCAGGGCGCATCGGTGGGCATCTTCACCTCTGCCGCGACGCTGGCCGTGAAGGAGATGGCACCCGAGAGCCATCCACGGATCGGGGCCATCGGGTCGACCGTGGCCAATATGGGCGGTCTCGGAATGGGCTCGGTCATCGGGGGTGCCGTCGCGGCCGTCGCCCCCGATCCGCTGATCTTTCCCTACCTGTTCCATCTGGGGATGGTGGTCCTGGCTACAGGCCTTCTGTGGCGCGCGCCCGAGCCCATTCAGACCGCGGAGAACCCCAAGCTGCGCCCGCAGGGCCTGGCTGTCCCGTCCGAGGTGCGCGGCTTCTTCGTGCCTGCCGCGATCTCGGCCTTCGCGGGGTTCATGATCTGCGGGTTCATGGGGTCGATCACGCCATCCTACCTGGGCCAGGTGCTGGGATTTCAGGGCGACCATGTCGCGATCGGCACGGTGGCCGGCCTGATCTTCCTGATGTCCTGCTTTGGTCAGATCGCGGAAGATCGCCTGCCGGAAAAGATGGTGCTTCCCATCGGCATGGGCGTTCTCACGCTGGGGATCGCGGGGATCACCGTTGGGCTGGCGATGGTGTCGCTTTGGGCCCTGTGCGCGGGGATCGTGGTGGCCGGGCTGGGCCACGGCGTCGCGTTCAAGGGCGGCCTGTCGGCCATCGGACGAAACAGCCCCGAGGGGCAGGCCTCGGCCGTCACGGCCAGCTATTTCACGGTCGCCTATGTGGCGATCTCGATCCCGGTGCTGGTGGTGGGTGCTCTGCGCATGGTGATCGACCTGACGCCGGTCTCGGTCATGTACGCGGCCGCCTCGACGATCCTGGCCGCACTCGCGTTCGTCCTGATCCGCCGACGTCAGCAGTAAGGGCGGGGCGGCCCGTGCCGCCCCTGCCAATCTCACAGCTTCTGCAGTACCGCCTGGACCGAGTCCTTGGCGTCGCCATAGAGCATCCGCGTGTTTTCCTTGAAGAACAGCGGGTTTTCGATGCCCGAATAGCCCGTCCCCTGCCCGCGCTTGGACACGAAGACCTGGTTGGCCTCCCACACATGCAGGACCGGCATCCCCGCGATGGGCGAGTTCGGATCATCGTTCGCCGCCGGGTTAACGATGTCGTTCGAGCCGATAACGATCACCACATCGGTCTTGGGGAAATCGTCGTTGATCTCGTCCATTTCCAGCACGATGTCGTAAGGCACCTTCGCCTCGGCCAGAAGCACGTTCATGTGCCCCGGCAGACGCCCCGCGACGGGGTGGATGGCGAAGCGCACCGTCTTGCCCGCATCGCGCAGCTTCTTGGTCAGTTCGCTGACCGCCTGCTGCGCCTGCGCCACTGCCATGCCGTAGCCCGGCACGATGATGACGCTGTCGGCTTCCTTCAGCGCGTCGGCCACGCTGTCGACATCGGTGGGCACCATATTGCCCTCGACCGCCTGCTGCGGTCCGCTGGCGCCGCCGAAGCCGCCCAGGATCACGCTGACGAACTGCCGGTTCATGGCCTTGCACATGATGTAGGACAGGATCGCCCCCGAGGAGCCAACCAGAGCGCCGGTCACGATCAACAGGTCGTTGCCCAGCGTGAAGCCGATCGCCGCCGCCGCCCAGCCGGAATAGCTGTTCAGCATCGACACGACGACGGGCATATCCGCACCGCCGATCCCCATGATCAGATGATAGCCGATGAAGCCCGCAATCAGCGCCACAAGGAAGATCGTCCAGATCCCCGCCCCGTTGAAATATAGCAGCCCCAGGACCAGACAGAGGATCAGGGCGCCCAGGTTCAGCATATGCCCGCCGGGCAACTGCTTGGGCTTGCCGTCGACCTGCCCCGCCAGCTTGCCATAGGCGATCACGGACCCGGTGAAGGTCACCGCACCGATGAAGATGCCCAGGAAAACCTCGACCCGCAGGATGTTCACCTCGACGAAGGTCTTCATCCACAGCAACTCGCCAAAGCCGGTCAGGTCGGCCTCGTCCATGGTCATGCCGCTGGCGCGCATCTCGGTCACGGCCCCCAGCATGATGTCGGCGTTCAGGCCGATAAACACCGCCGCCAGACCGACGAACGAATGCAGAGCCGCTACCAGTTGCGGCATCTCGGTCATCTGAACCTTGCCGGCGATGTAGTAGCCCGCAAAGCCCCCCGCCGCGATGGCGAGGATGATCAACCAGACGTTCTGCACGCCCGGTCCGAACACCGTCGCGATGACGGCCAGCGCCATGCCGGTGATGCCGTACCAGATCGCGCGCTTGGCGCTTTCCTGATCCTTCAGCCCGCCCAGCGACAGGATAAAGAGGATGGTGGCGACGATATAGGCCGCCGATTGAAGTCCCATTCCGAACATCTCTGTCCCCTTACGACTTGACGAACATGGACAGCATGCGGCGCGTCACCAGGAACCCGCCCACGATGTTGATGCTGGCGATCAGCACGCCGATGAAAGACAGGATCACGACCAGCCAGTTGCCCGCGCCGATCTGCAACAGCGCGCCCAGGATGATGATCCCCGAGATCGCATTCGTCACCGCCATCAGCGGCGTGTGCAGGCTGTGCGCGACGCCCCAGATCACCTGGAAGCCGACGAAACAGGCCAGCGCGAAGACGATGAAATGGCTCATGAAGCTTTCGGGGGCATAGGCGCCCACCAGCAGCATCAGCACCGCGCCGATCGCCAGCAGCATGACTTGGCTGCGGGTCTGCCGGGTGAAGGCGGCCTTTTCCTCGGCACGCTTTTCCTCCGGCGTCTTCTCCTTCGGCTTCTCGCGCTTTTGCGGCGCGGCCTGGGCCGCCTGCTTGGGCTTGGGGGGCGGCCATGTGACGTCGTTCTTGTGGGTGATCGTCGCCCCGCGGATCACGTCGTCATCCATGTTGTGATTGACCGTGCCGTCCTTCTCGGGGGTCAGGTCGGTCAGCATGTGCCGGATGTTCGTCGCGTAGAGGGTCGAGGACTGCTTGGCCATCCGGCTGGGGAAGTCGGTATAGCCGATGATGACCACGCCGTTGTCGGTAACGATACGGTCGTCCTTGACGGTCAGCTTGCAGTTGCCACCCTTCTCGGCGGCCAGATCCACGATGACCGAGCCCGGCTTCATGGCCTTCACCATGTCCTCGGTCCACAGCTCCGGCGCCTCGCGATTGGGGATCAGCGCCGTGGTAATGACGATGTCGATATCGGGCGCCAGCTCGCGGAACTTGGCCAGCTGCGCCTCGCGGAATTCGGGGCTGGACGGAGCGGCATAGCCGCCCTCGCCCGAACCGGTGTCGCCCTCGAAATCGAGGTAAACGAATTCGGCGCCCATGCTCTCGACCTGTTCGGCCACTTCGGGGCGGACGTCGAAGGCATAGGTGATGGCCCCCAGCGAGGTCGCCGTCCCGATCGCCGCCAGTCCCGCGACGCCCGCGCCGACAACCAGGATCTTCGCCGGTGGCACCTTGCCCGCCGCGGTGATCTGGCCGGTCAGGAAACGCCCGAAATTGTTGGCCGATTCGATCACGGCCCGGTAGCCCGCGATATTCGCCATGGACGACAGCGCATCCATCTTCTGCGCCCGGCTGATGCGGGGCACCATGTCCATGGCGATCAGCGTGGCGCCCTTGTCGGCGGCCTTCTTCAGCAGCTCTTCGTTCTCGGCCGGGTAGAAGAAGCTGATCAGCGTCTGCCCCTCGCGCAGGCGGTCGACCTCGGCCTCGGTGGGCGGTCGGACCTTGCCGATGACGTCCGCGGCGTCGAACACCGCTTGGGCGCTGTCCAGAACCTCGACCCCGGCGTCGCGATAGGCGGCGTCCGAGATATCGGCCCGCGCGCCTGCCCCCGCCTCTACGACACACTCATGGCCAAGCTTGCGTATCTGCTCGGCCGAGGCCGGGGTCAGTGCGACGCGGGCCTCTGTCTCCTGGCTTTCCTTGACGACACCGAACTTCATGGCGCCTCTCCCCTTCATGGTCCACACCCGGCGAACGGGCTTCCTACGCGCATATATTGCGCAACAATGTTTCGCAAGCGAGGCAAGGGCGCCGCACTTCGTTTCAGATCCACCGTCTTACCTTCGCCGACCACGCCGCGTAAGACGGGCCGAAAGACCCGCGCAGCCGCGCTTCCTCGGGCCGGATGAAGCGCCATTCCAGCACCACCATCAGCGACGGGACCAACAACAGACCGAAGATCGGACCGATCCACAGGGCGGCCCCCGCCATGACAAGGACATCGCCCAGATAGATCGGATTGCGCCCGAACGCGAACGGTCCTCTCGTTACCAGGGCATCGGGCTGGCGGTGCGGCACAACGGTTGTGCGGGACAGCATCATTGCCCCCACCGCCCAGACCATCAGCAAGACCCCGGCCGCGATCAGACCTATCCCAACAGAGTCCCATACCTGTTCCGCGCCCGTCCCTCCGGATGGCAATAGCCATAGAACCGCAAGATGCACTGCCAGCCAAACCGGCGGCAGGTCGATCCATCGCCACATCCTTGCGCCTCGCCCCGTCCCTCGCCAAACCTAGTCCGAACGACACGGAGGATACCATGACCAATCTGACCGGGCGCCATGCCCTCGTAACCGGCGGCGGCTCCGGCATCGGGCTCGCGATTGCGCGCGCACTGGCCGATGCGGGGGCCGAGGTGACCATCACCGGCCGGACCGAGGCACGCCTGACAGACGCCGCCGACGCCCATGGCCTGCACGCGCAGGTCATGGACGTCTCCGACGAGACCTCCGTCGTCTCGGCCACCGAAGCAGCCGTCGCCGCACGGGGCCCCGTCGCCATCTGCATTGCCAATGCCGGCATCGCCGAGGGGCGCAATATCCTGAAGACCGACCTCGCCTTCTGGCGACAGATCACGGCTACCAATCTCGACGGGGCGTTCCTGACGATCCGCGAGGCGTTGCGGTCGATGCGGGATCTCGACTACGGACGGGTCATCGCCGTCTCATCCATCGCTGGCGTCCGCGGGCTGAAGGGGGCTCCGGCCTACTCGGCCTCGAAACACGGGGTGATCGGCCTGATCCGCGCCCTGTCCGAGGATTATATCGGCCGCGCGCAGACCTTCAACGCCATCTGCCCGGCCTATGTCGAAACCGATATCGTCACCCGCAACGTCGCTTCGATCCGTGACCGCGCCGGTGTCAGCGAGGACGAGGCACTGGGGATCATGGTCGCCCAGAACCGCCACAACCGCCTGATCGACGCGGACGAGGTGGCCCGCACGGCACTGTGGCTCTGCGATCCTCTATGTGGTTCGGTCAATGGACAGGCGATCGAGATCGCGGGCGGACAGGCCTGAGGGCGCGCGCACCAGGCCCGATCATTCGCGCGGGGGAACAGGCGACGATCCGACTCGTTGGCTCGGAAAGCGGCGGACCACCCGGTTCGCCACCTGCCGGAGTGTCATCATGCGTCGTGCCCTGTTATTCGCTTCCCTCGCCGCGCTGCCAGCCTACGCGCAGGACGAACCTCCAGTGGGCGGAATCGGTCGCCTTGCGTGTTCCGAGATCACGGGCGCGGCGAATGCCCCCTACCTCGCGCAGGCAAGCGACTGGGCGCTCGGCTACATGGCCGGCCGGATCGACGCGGGTCAGTCGCCAGCCGAGGGCGAAACGCTCAGTCCCGACGACAGCGTCGACGTGATCGCAGGCATCGCGATCCGCTGCCGCGAAACGCCGGATGCACCGGTGATCGACGCCGTGCGCGCCTATGCCGACCGAATCTTCGACGAAACTGCCGAAGGGGGGCCCGT
>Ga0114903_1000120_pt1 | contig 55689 bp, 48 predicted proteins | sample MalvirDeepMed_s2_FD_87289 | JGI IMG/M metagenome (GOLD analysis project Ga0114903, IMG submission 87289) | Marine viral communities from the Global Malaspina Expedition - Malaspina viral metaG DeepMed_s2 | ecosystem: Environmental > Aquatic > Marine > Oceanic | place: Mediterranean Sea...
ATCGCCCGGCGCGCCGGGCGATCCTCATCCGTTGATCACCGCCGTCAGGCATTGCCGCCCGTCCGGCCCGCGCACCCAGGCGTCGGGCCCCTTGCGGCAAAGCGTGGCGGTCTCGGTATGCATCAGCGGCGCGGTCATGCGGAACCTGAACCGGCGCAGCGGATCCTCGGGCCGGTCCACCATCAGCATCAAGAGCTGCGCCTGCAGCGGCCCGTGCACCACAAGGCCGTCATAGCCTTCGACACGGGCGGCATACTCGGCGTCGTAATGGATGCGGTGGCCGTTGAAAGTGAGCGCCGAGTACCGGAACAGCATGGTGGAGTCGAAACCGACCTCGCGCGCCTCGTCCTCGTCGGTACGGGCCTCGGGCGGGGTCGGCTTCGGCGCGTCGGGGTCAGCGTCCTCGCGGTAGACGATGTCGCGCACCTCGGTGCAGATCGCGGCGCCGTCCTGCTGCACCGCATATTCCACCGTGACAAAGGCCAGCGGGCCGGTGCGGCCCTCCTTGCGTTCGGCCTTGAGCACGCGGACGGTCTGCACCGCCGGCACACCGGCAATGAGCGGCGCATGAAAGTCGAGCGTGCCCCCGGCCCACATCCGCCGCGGCAGGCCCATGTCCGGGATCAGCCCTTCGCCAACCCGCGGATGGCCGTCTCGGCCCAGCTTTGCGGGCACCTCGATCTCCCAGAAATAGATGTAGTGGAAGAAGGGCGGCAGCGGCATCCCCGCCTCGATGTCAGGTACCATCCCCAGCGTCGCCTGCAAGGCGCGCGCGCGGGCCGGGTCGATGAGATCGCTTTGACTCGCTTCGCGCGGCGGATCAGACTGCATGGGGCTCTCCTCGGGCTGTATCGCACAGGACTATTTCGGACATGGCGCCCTTCGTCCACTCGCTCGACCATCTGGTGCTCACGGTGCGCGACCTGGACGCGTCCATCGGGTTCTACACCACCGTCCTCGGCATGACAGCCCAGACCTTTTTCCCCACCGACGGCCCGCCGCGGCAGGCGCTCAGATTCGGCGGGCAGAAGATCAACCTGCATGTGGCCGGGTCCGAGTTCACGCCGCACGCCCGGGCGCCCGGGCCGGGTTCCGCAGACCTCTGTTTTCTCAGCGAGACGCCGCTTCCGGCCTGGCAGGCGCATCTGGCCTGCCACGAGATTGCCATCGAAGAGGGACCGGTGCAGCGCAACGGAGCACAGGGACCGCTGCTGTCGATCTACCTGCGGGATCCCGACGGCAACCTCATCGAAATTTCGAACATTCTCTGACGCGCAGCGATACCGGTACGGGCCGAACGTCGCGAATTACATCAAAACGGCCGCGTTTTCTCCACGTCGGTGCCGCAGTTTCAACGCTTTCTGAAATCATTTCCTTCAAAGCCAATCTGTTACGACAAAGCCGTAAGGTGTGGGGCCGGCACTTGTCTTTGCGTTGCAGGAGCCGGGGATGGCACAGAATTTCGAGGTGATCTTTCTCGGCACGCGGCCGCTGATCGACACCGACACGGATGATGAAATCGCCGAAAATGCGGCAGCGCTGCTTGGCACCTACGGGTCCGGAGCCGCGCCGCTGGCGAGCCAGATCCAGAACCTGACTGCCGGTGATCTGAGCGAGGATGACAACGACACTTATGACGTCGACAACGGCGGCGGCTACGACACCTTTCGCATCAACGGCGGTGCGTTGCAGAATTTCGACGCGGTGGCGATCTACAACGCCACCATCACCTATGTCGACGGCACCACCGCGACGGTCTCGGCGGTCGTGTTCCAGGCAACCAATGGCAACACCTACCTCGCGCCAGAGGTCAGCAACAACGCCGACCAGGCGGCGCTGACGGCCAAGCCGATCCAGTCGCTGCAACTGACTTCGGTCGCCAGCAACACCGGCGATTCCGGCGGTGATATGGCCGCAAACCGGATCGCGGGGGATTTCAAGGGTGTGGTCGACGGAACGGCCGGCAGCGATGCGATGTATGTCGGTTATACCGATGCGCAGGGCGACCAGATCACCGCGACCAACGATGCGATCTACGGCTATGGCGGCAACGACACGATCGTCGGCGGCGGCGGCGCGGACACCATTCGCGGCGGCGATGGCAACGATTCGATCATGGGCGATGCCGGGACGGGGAACGTCTCCTTCGGCGATGCGGGAAACGACACGATCTGGAACGGCGCCGGCAACGACAGCGCCTACGGCGGCACGGGCAACGACCTGATCTATGCCGACCAGGGGTCGGACCTGCTTGATGGCGGATCGGGCGACGACACCTTCGCGGTCAACACGACCTTCGGTCCCTACGGCAGCGACACGGTCATCGGCGGCGAAACCGGCGAGACGCAGGGCGACCTGCTCGACTTTTCCGGCATGGGGACCGGCGTCAACCTTTCGGCCACCGGGGCCGACAGCGGCACCGCATCCGATGGCCCCAGCACGCTGAACTTCACCGAGATCGAGCGTTTCAACCTCAGCGGTTTCGCCGACACCGCCAACCTCGGCGCGATGACCTCGCCCGTGGCGATCAACGCCGGGGCGGGCGCCGATACGGTCACCGGCGGCAGCGGCAACGACACGATCACCGGCGGCGCGGGCAACGACAGTCTGACCGGCGGCGGCGGCAACGACGTCTACGTCTACAATCCCGGCGACGGGGCAGATGTCATCACCGATTTCAACACCGGCAACACCGGCCCCTTGAACGACGGCGACACGACGAACAACGACTTCATCAACCTGTCGGCGTTTTACGATTCGGTGTTCGAGATTCGGAAGGACTTTGCCGACGACGGCGTTCTCAACCAGTCGAACACGAGCTACGATTTCGGCGACAACAGCGCGTTCGGCTCCGGATCGCTGACCTTCCTGTCCGCGTCTCCTGCGAGCTTTTCCACCGACAACACCGGCGTCGCCTGCTTCGTGCGCGGGACGATGATCCTGACGCCCGAGGGCGAGATCCCGATCGAAGAGTTGCGCGTCGGCATGTTGGTGACGACCCGCGACAACGGCCCCCAGCCGATCCGCTGGACCGGCGCGCGCTACGTATCGCCGGACCAGATCGACCGCAGCCCGTCCTTGCGCGCCATCCGCCTGCGCAAAGGGCTGTTCGGTGGTGCGCGGGACCTTCTCGTGTCAGCGCAGCATGCAATTCTGCTGGAGCAGGGGACGGAGAACCTTGTGCGCGCGACGCATCTGGCCAGCAACGACTGGCGCGGCGCGCGTATCGCGCGCGGCAAGCGCGAATTGCACTATCATCACCTGATGTTCGACCGGCACCAGATCATCTTCGCCGAAGGCGTCGCCGCCGAGAGCATGTATCCCGGCCCCTTGGCTCTGCATGGTCTGACGCCCGCCGACCGGATCAACCTGTTCGCGATCTTTCCGCAGTTCGAGGCGATCAGGACCCGGCGCGATGCAGAGCGGGTCTACGGACCTCCTGCGCGACGCTATATCCGCAAGCTGCCGATGCAGAAGACGCGCAGCGCGAAGCGGGCGGTCAGCTCTTCGCCTGCAGCGCCGCGTGCCGTACCTCGTCCATCAACCCGGCCAGAAGCTCTGCTCCACGTTCGTTGACAAGCACGCCGTTGTCGTCGAACTGGCTCTTGACCTGCCCGACCATGACCTCGGGGCCCGGGATCAGGCGCGGAAAGAACGGCAGCAGCATCGTGCGCAGCATCGAATGGGCCCGCGCCGCGCCCTGCGCGCCCGGAGAGGCCGACATGACCGCAACGGGCTTGTCCTTCCACGGGTTCGGCTTGGTGCGGCTGATCCAGTCCAGCGCGTTCTTCATCGCGCCCGAGGTGCCCTTGTTGTATTCCGGCGTCGACAGGATCACCGCATCGGCGGCGGCGATCTGCTCGGAAAGCCGCTGCACCTTTTCGGGAATGCCCTCGCCGTTTTCGACGTCTTCGTTGTAGAGTGGGAAGTCGATGTCGCCGATCACGAATTCGGCGGCGTCAAAGACGCGGCCCGCTTCCTTGAGCAGCATGAGATTGGTCGAGTCCTTGCGCAGCGACCCGCAGAGGCCCACGAGTTTCAAATCAGACATAAGGTTCTCCGTTTTCCAGTTGCCCCATCACATACAACGCAAAAGCGCCGCGGCAAGCCGCGGCGCTGTGCATGAGTTCAGATCGTCTGTGCAGGATCAGGCGTTTGGCAGAATGACAATTTCCACGCGCCGGTTCTGCTGGCGGCCTTCCGGCGTCAGGTTACTGGCGATGGGGGCGTCTTCGCCGCGACCGATGCTCTGGATGCGGCTCGAGGACACGCCTTCGGAAATCAGGATGCCCGAGACCGACTGCGCGCGGCGCTGCGACAGCGCCTGGTTGTAACCCGCGTCGCCGGTGTTGTCGGTATGGCCGATGACCTGAACGGAGGTGTTGGGATAGGCGTTCAGGTTCTGCGCCACGGTGCGCAGGTCGCGCTGCAGGTCGGGGCGCACGGTGGCGCTGTCGGTGGCGAACAGGATGTCCTGCGGCAGGGTCACGATCAGGCGGTCACCGGTGTTCTGGATGGTGACGTTGTCGTTGCCCAGCTGTGCGCGCAGGTCGGCTTCCTGGCGGTCCAGACGGTTGCCGATCAGGGCGCCGGCCCCGGCACCGACGATGGCGCCACCCAGGGCGTTGGCGCGGCGTTCCTCGGGGTCGTTGCCGGCAAGCGCACCGGCCACGGCACCGACGCCGGCACCGATCAGGGCGCCTTGCTTGGCCTGGCGGTTGGGATCGTTCGGGTCCATCAGCGGGCCGTTGGTGCAGGCCGTCAGGCCCAGCAGCGACACGGCTGCGAACATCGCGGAAGTCTTGGCTCGGATCATTATAGTGCCTCTTTTACTGTCACCCCGTTGCGGGGGTCAAACTGCCATATACAGAGATTGTTCCAGACAACCAAAGCGGCGTCACGGGGAAATCGGCATCAATCCGCGCATCGTGATCGCGTGATGAAACCCGTTCTCAGGCCTCGGCTCGGGCGGCTTCCCAGGCGAGGATCGCGCGCTTCACCGGCAGGCCCCAATGGTAGCCGCCAAGTCCCCCGGACTTACGCAGCGCCCGGTGGCAGGGGATCAGGTAGCTGACCGGGTTGCGCCCTACCGCCGTGCCCACGGCGCGCACCGCGCGCGGGCTGCCCACGGCCTGCGCGATCTCCGAATAGGTGGTGACATGCCCCGAGGGGACGCGCATCAGCGCCTCCCAGACCTTGATCTGGAACGGCGCACCGATCATGAAGACAGGCACCTCGCCGCCGTTCTCGCCAAAGGCCGCCTCGATCCAGGGGCGCAGGCGGACCGGTGCCTCGGTATAGCGCGCTTCGGGCCAGCGGCTGCGCAGGTCGGCCATCGCGGCGTCTGGGCCGTATTCCGATTCAAACGCGATGCCGCAGATGCCGCGGTCGGTGCCCATCACAAGCGCCGGGCCGAACGGGCTGTCGAACCGGCCCCAAGCGATGTCAAGACCCGCGCCGCCACGGGCAAACTCGCCCGGCGCCATCGCCTCCCACCGCAGGAACAGGTCGTGCAGCCGTCCGCCGCCCGACAGCCCTGTGGCATGGGCGGTGTCAAGCGTGGTGAAGCGGTCCGCCAGCAGCGCCTTGGCATGGCCCAGCGTCAGGTATTGCTGGTAGCGTTTCGGACTGACCCCGACCCAGCGAGAGAACACACGCTGGAAATGCGCCGGACTCATGTTCATGTCGCGCGCCAGGGTGTCGAGCGACTGGGTCGGCCCCTGCGCGTCGATCAGGTCGATCGCGCGGCGCATCACGTGAAAATGGTATCCGTCTTGCTGCATCCCGGACATCGGGCGGTCCTCGCTCTGCTGTACCTGGCAAGACTCTAGCCTCGCGGTGCCGACCGGTGCGACCCGAATATTGCGCATCCCGCCGTAGTCATGCATCAAAGCGCGCATGGCCAAGCAGCTGGACTATCACACGATCCGCGAGATCTTTGACCGCTTCCACGCGGCGGACCCGGCGCCCGAGGGGGAACTGGCGCATGTGAACGCCTTTACGCTGGTGGTGGCCGTGGCGCTGTCGGCGCAGGCGACGGATGCGGGGGTGAACAAGGCCACCAGGACGCTCTTCCAGATCGCCGACACGCCGGAAAAGATGCTGGCGCTGGGCGTCGAGGGCGTGACCGAACATATCAAGACCATCGGCCTGTTCCGCCAGAAGGCCAAGAACGTCATCAAGCTGAGCCAGATCCTGGTCGAGGAGTATGGCGGCGAGGTGCCGAATTCCCGCGCTGCGCTGCAATCGCTGCCGGGGGTGGGCCGAAAGACCGCCAACGTGGTGCTGAACATGTGGTGGCGCTACCCCGCTCAGGCGGTCGACACGCATATCTTCCGCGTCGGCAACCGCACGGGCATCTGCCCCGGCAAGGATGTGGTCGCCGTCGAACGCGCGATCGAGGACAACATCCCTGTCGATTACCAGCAGCACGCCCATCACTGGCTTATCCTGCACGGCCGGTACATCTGCGTGGCGCGCAAACCCAAATGCGGCGCCTGCCTGATCCGCGACCTTTGCCCTTTTGAAGACAAGACCTTATAGCCGCAGCGCGCGGAGCCAAAAAGTGAAAGCGAGCAAGACATGAAGAAGTATCAGGTTGTCGGTATCGGCAATGCCATCGTCGACGTGCTGTCCCGGTCCGATGACAGCTTTCTCGATCATATGGGCATCCAGAAGGGCATCATGCAGCTGGTCGAAAAGGACCGTGCCGAGGTGCTGTATGCGGCGATGGAGGGTCGCGTACAGGCGCCCGGCGGATCGGTGGCCAACACGCTTGCCGGGCTGGGGAACCTGGGTCTCAAGACGGCCTTCATCGGGCGGGTGCGCGACGACGCCCTGGGCCGGTTCTATGCCGAAGAAATGGAAAAGATCGGCACCGCCTTCGCCAATCCGCCTGTTGCCGGCGGCGAGTTGCCGACCTCGCGGTCGATGATCTTCGTCTCGCCGGACGGCGAACGGTCGATGAACACCTACTTGGGCATTTCCGCCGAGCTTGGGCCGGAAGACGTCTCTGAAGACGTTGCCGCAGAGGCGGATATCGTCTTTCTCGAGGGCTATCTCTTCGACAAGGACAAGGGCAAGGACGCGTTCAAGCGCACCGCCCGCGCCTGCCGCGCCGCCGGAGGGCGCGCCGGGATCGCCATTTCCGATCCGTTCTGCGTCGAACGGCACCGCGCCGATTTTCTCGCGCTGATCGAAAACGAACTCGATTACGTCATCGGCAACGAGGCCGAGATCCGCGCGCTGTATCAGAACGACGACCTCGAAGGCGATCTGGCCGCGGTGGCCGCAATCTGTCCGTTGGTGGTCTGCACGCGCTCGGGCGACGGCGTCACCATCCTGCACGAGGGCAGGCGCATCGACGTGCCGGTAACGCGGGTGACGCCGGTGGATGCCACCGGTGCCGGGGACCAGTTCGCCGCTGGCTTCCTCTACGGCCTGGCCGCAGGCGCGGACATGGAAACCTCCGGGCGCATGGGCTGCGTCGCCGCGGGCGAGGTGATCAGCCATATGGGACCGCGGCCCGAGACCAGCCTGCCGGAGCTTTTCCGCGCCGAGGGCCTGCTCTGACCGACCGGCGTTATTAACGCCGGATTCACAGTTAAATTCTTTGGGCACATACCCCTTGGCGGTACGCTGAACGGGCGCGATGCGGGATTTTGATCTGCCACCGACGCGTCGCGCAGCGGCTGTATCGGGGTCTCTTCATGGCGACATTTTCTGTGCTGCGCGAGGTCGATGCCGCCGCCGGTCCTGTGGCCGGCCTCGGGCTCGAGGTGGCGGACCTTGGCGCTGCCGATCTGCGCGCTTGCCTGAACGCGCCCGACATCCTCGACGTGGCGCGCGTCATGCCGACACGGCTGATCGCGCCCGAGCCGCTCGACGATATCCGCCCCGACGAGGCCGTGCCGGGCTGGGGCCTGAAGGCGATCGGCGCCAACGCGGGACGCTGGACCGGCGCCGGGGTCAGGGTCGCGGTGCTCGACACCGGCGTGTCGGTCACGCATCCGGCCTTTGCCGGTGTGTCCCTGTCGCGCCGGGACTTCGCCGGATCGGGCAATGACGATGCGCACGGGCATGGTACCCATTTCGCGGGCTGCATCCTCGGTCGGCCCGTGGACGGCCGGCCGGTCGGCGCCGCGCCGGGGGTGACCGAGGCGCTGATCGCAAAGGTGCTGCCCGATTCCGGTCCGGGCCGCAGTGACATGCTCTTTGACGGGCTGCTCTGGGCGGCGGTCGAACGGGCGCGGGTTGTGGCCTTCGCCCTGTCCTTCGATACTCCGGCGCTGGCTCGGGCGCTGGTCACAGAGGAAGACCTGCCGGAACTTCTGGCTGCCTCCGTCGCGCTCGAGGCCTATAACGCCAACCTGCGCCTGATGGAGCGTCTGCTGGCGCGGCTTCAGGCGGCGGGCGGGCCGGTGGTGGTGGCTGCGGCAGGCAACGACAGCCGCCGCACCGTCAGCCCGGATTTCGAAACCGGCGTGCCTGCCCCGGCCTCGGCGCGCGGCGTGCTGTCTGTCGCGGCGCTGACCGAGGTGGCGCCGGGCCTTGTCACTGCGCCCTTTTCGAACACCGGCGCCCGGATCGCGGCGCCGGGCAGCGGCATCGTCTCGGCGGCGCCGGGCGGGGGCCTTGTCGCGCTCAACGGCACCTCGAGTGCGGCGGGTCTGGCAGCGGGCACCGCGGCGCTTTGGTGGGAGGCGCTGGCCGGGCAGGGCGCGGATGCGGCGATGGTGGCCGACCACATGATGCGCCATGCGCGCGGCGGCAAGAGTGCGAGCCTCGATTGGGGGGCGGGGCTGGTGACGGCCCCGCCGCGGTGAGCGCGGTCGCTAGTGTGCCGCCGCCCAGTTCGCGCCCTGACCCGCGTCCACGACCAGCGGCACGTCCAGCTTGACCACCGGATCGGCGGCACCTTCCATGACGTCGCGGGCTGCGGCGATCAGGGCGTCGACACCGTCTTCCTCGACTTCGAACAACAGTTCGTCATGCACCTGTAGCAGCATCTTCGCGGGCATGCCCCGGATCGCGTCCGGCATGCGGATCATCGCGCGGCGGATGATGTCGGCGGCGGTGCCCTGGATCGGCGCGTTGATGGCGGCGCGCTTGGCAAAGCCTGCGCGCGGGCCCTTGGCGTTGATCTCGGGCGTGTGGATCACGCGGCCGAACAGCGTCTCCACGCGGTTGTGTTTCCTGGCGAACTCCACCGTGTCGTCCATGTAGTCCTTGATGCCCGGGAAGCGTTCGAAATAGCGGTCGATGAAGCCCTGCGCCTCGGACCGCGGAATGCGCAGGTTGCGGGCAAGGCCGAAGCCGCTGATGCCGTAGATCACGCCGAAGTTGATCGCCTTGGCCTGCCGCCGCACGTCCGGCGTCATGTCTTCCATGGGCACATTGAACATTTCGGACGCGGTCATGGCGTGGATGTCCTGCCCGTCGCGGAAGGCGCTCTTCAGCGCGTCGATGCCGGCGACGTGCGCCAGGATGCGCAGCTCGATCTGGCTGTAGTCAAGCGACACCAGCACCTTGCCCTCTTCGGCGACAAAGGCTTCGCGGATGCGGCGGCCTTCCTCCGACCGCACCGGGATGTTCTGCAGGTTCGGATCGGTCGAGGCCAGCCGCCCGGTGGCGGCCCCCGAGATCACGTAGGACGTATGCACCCGGCCTGTCTCGGCGTTGATGTGCTCCTGCAGCGCGTCGGTGTAGGTGGATTTCAGTTTGGACAGCTGCCGCCAGTCCAGCACCCGACGCGGCAATTCGTGTTCGGTGGCGAGGTCCTCGAGCACGTCCGCGCCGGTGGCATAGGCGCCGGTCTTGCCCTTCTTGCCGCCCTCGAGGCTCATCTTGTCGAACAGGATCTCGCCCAGCTGCTTGGGCGATCCGACGTTGAAGGTCTCGCCCGCCAGTTCGTGGATTTCCGCCTCGAGCCCCGCCATCTTTTGCGCGAAGGCGCTGGACATGCGGCTGAGCGTGTTGCGGTCGACCTTGATGCCCGCCATCTCCATCTCGGCCAGCACCGGTACGAGGGGCCGTTCCATCGACTCGTAGACGCGGGTGACGCGGGCGCGGTGCAGCTGGGGCTTGAAGAGCTGCCAGAGCCGCAGGGTGATGTCGGCATCCTCGCCGGCGTATTTCACCGCGTCGGCGATCGGCACACGGTCGAAGGTGATCATGCTCTTACCCGAGCCAAGCAGGTCCTTGATCGGGATCGGCGTGTGGCTCAGGTAGCGTTCGGCCAGCGTGTCCATGCCGTGCCCGTGCTGGCCTGCGTTCATCGCGTAGGACATGAGCATGGTGTCGTCGATGGGGGCGATGGCGATGCCGTTGCGGGCAAAAATCTTGGCATCGTATTTCATGTTCTGCCCGATCTTCATCACGCTCGGGTCTTCCAGCAGCGGTTTGAGCGCCGCCAGCGCGTCATCGAGCGGAATTTGCCCCTCGGCCAGCGCATCCTGGTCCTTGTCGGCAAACAAGTCGTCGTCGCCGCCCTTACCGGCCTTGTGGGTGAGCGGGATATAGCAGGCCTCTCCGGCCTCGATACAGAGCGAGATGCCGACAAGGTCCGCGGTCATCTCGTTAAGGCCGGTGGTTTCGGTGTCGACAGCGACCCAGCCGCGGTCGTGGGCCTTGGCGATCCAGCGCTCCAGCGCCGCCATGTCCGACACGCATTCGTATTTTTCCGGGTCGATGGCGGGCATTTCGGGCGCGTCCTCGCCGGCCGGGTCGGCGCCTTCGGGCGTAGTGTCTGGGATCACCGGCGCCTCGACGCCCAGAGCATCAGAGATGCGCTTGGCCAGGGTGCGGAATTCCATCTCCTTGAGAAAGCCCAGCAGCGTGTCCGGGTCGGGGTCCTTCACCTCAAGATCGTCCAGCGTGAAATCGAGCGGCGTCTCGCAATCGAGCTGCACCAGCTTTTTCGACAGCTCGATCTGGTCGCGCTTTTCGATCAGCGTCTCGCGGCGCTTGGGCTGCTTGATCTCCTCGGCGCGGTCCAGAAGCTCTTCGAGCGAGCCGAATTCGTTGATCAGCAGCGCGGCGGTCTTGATGCCGATGCCCGGCGCGCCCGGCACGTTGTCGACCGAATCCCCTGCCAGCGCCTGCACGTCCACCACCCGGTCGGGGTAGACGCCGAATTTTTCGAACACGCCCTCGCGATCGATGCGCTTGTTCTTCATGGCGTCAAGCATTTCGACGCCGTCGCCCACCAGTTGCATCAGGTCCTTGTCGGAACTGATGATCGTGACCTGCCCGCCGGCCTCGCGCGCCTGAACCGACAGGGTGGCGATGATGTCGTCGGCCTCATAGCCTTCAAGCTCCTTGCAGGCGATGTTGAACGCCTCGGTCGCTCGGCGGGTCAGCGGGATCTGCGGGCGCAGGTCCTCGGGCATCTCTTCGCGGTTGGCCTTGTAGAGGTCATACATGTCGTTGCGGAAGGTGTGGCTGCCCTTGTCGAAGATCACCGCCAGATGCGTGACGTCGCCGCCCGCATTCCCCTCCACGTAGCGCTGGAGCATGTTGCAGAAGCCCGAGACCGCGCCGATGGGCAGCCCGTCGGATTTGCGCGTGAGCGGCGGCAGCGCGTGATAGGCGCGAAAGATGAAGGCCGATCCGTCGATCAGGTGCAGGTGACATCCTTTGCCGAAGGCCATGGGCGCGCTCCTCTTGTTTCGGGTCCAGATGTGCCACGGCCCGCATGCGGGTGCCAGCCCAGAAAGCGGCGGCCGAGGCGCGTGGCGAGCGGTGGGGCCGCTTCCGCTTTCAGATGGACGAAAACAGCCGGTCCTGCCATCGGGTGCTACGTTGCCCGCTGAAGACGCCGAAGCGGTCGCGCATGTGGCGGATGCAGGCCAGGTTCGCCTGCATCCGCGTCAGCCCGTCGACGGTGCAGTCATAAAGCGGATCCCGCGCCCGCGGAGCCTCTGCGGAGGTGGCGGACCTTTTTTCGAGCGCCCGCCAGTCGACGCCGGTGGGCTGGATGGCGTGGCCGTTCTTGAGGTAAATGCCCGATAGCCAGACATCGTCCACGCACCAGAGCGTTTCCGGAATGTCGAACGCCGCGTCGTCGACGAACTCGGGGCGGATCAGCACGCCGCCCATGCCCTCGGCCACGTCCCAGACATAGCCGTCCGGACGCACCGGCTTCCACAGGCCCAGCGACGCCAGGCGCCACAGTTTGTAGGTCAGTGCCCGGTCTTTCCAATGCGCGCGGTTCTCCCATTTCAGCGAGGACCGGCAGCGGTCGGCGATCACCCGGTCCGGGTGCTTGCGCGCGGTGCGGGTCAGGCGCGTCAGCCACTGAGGATCGTACGACTGGTCATCGTCGCAATAGACGATCCAGGCGTCCATGCCGCGGTAGCGCCGGACCGTCGGCAGGACCTTTGTTGCCGGTCCCATGTCCTGCGGCACCCAGCGCACCGTACAACCGCCGGGGATCAGGTCGGGGTCGATCCGGCCCAGGGACCGTTTGCTGTAACTGCGCGGAAGATTGAGCTCGATGACGTCCGGGACCGTGTCCTGCCGGTGCAGGCTCTGAAGGGTCCGGGCCAGGGACGGCAGCCGTGACGGGATGGTGGTCAGCGACACGACGAGTTTGGTCATGGCGGGCTTTCCCGTTTGGCGGGGCGCGGGGGATCAGATCTTGCCTTCGAAATCCTTGTGGATGAACTTCGCGTCGCAATATCCGCACTCCACGAACCCCTTGTCCTGCGGAATCTGCAGCCACACCCGGGGATGCCCCAACGCGCCTTCGCCGCCGTCGCAGGCGATCCGGTAGCTGTCCACGATCTTGGTTTCGGGGGCATCTGTCATCGGGCACATTCCCTTTTGGCTGCGGTTGCACTACCTGCGTTATGAGCGAAGGCCACCAAAGGAGCAAGAGAGCGATGAGCCACGACGCGATCCGGATCGAGGGCCTGCGCAAGACCTATCGCGGCGCCAAGAACGAGCCCGCGCAAGAGGCGCTCAAGGGCATCGACCTGGTGGTGCCGCGCGGATCGGTCTTCGGGCTTCTGGGGGCCAACGGTGCGGGCAAATCGACGCTGATCAACATCCTGGCGGGGCTGGTGGTGAAATCCGCGGGCCGGGTCGAGATCTGTGGCTGGGACCAGGACGTGAACCCGCGACAGTCGCGGGCCGCCATCGGCGTTATGCCGCAGGAGTTGAACCTCGACCCGTTCTTTACGCCGCGCGGTGCATTGGAGGTGCAGGCGGGGCTTTACGGGGTGCCCAAGGCGCAGCGCCGCAGCGACGAGATCCTCGATATGATCGGCCTTGCGGACAAGGCCGAAGCCTATGCGCGCACGCTGTCGGGCGGGATGCGGCGGCGGCTCTTGCTGGGCAAGGCGCTGGTGCACAGCCCGTCGGTGCTGGTGCTGGACGAACCCACGGCGGGCGTCGACATCGAACTGCGCAAGATGCTTTGGGAGAATGTCCGCAAACTGAACCGGGATCGCGGCATGACGATCATCCTCACCACCCATTACCTCGAAGAGGCCGAGGAGATGTGTGACCAGATCGCGATCATGCACCAGGGCGCGCTGGTGGCGCAGGACAGCACCCGCAACCTGCTGGGCCAGATCGATTCCAAGACCCTGGTGATCGACCCCGCCGAAATGCCCGATCACCTGCCCGAAGCGCCGGGGGTGTCGGTCGAAAAACGCGCTGACGGCACGCTGGCGCTCAGCTATTCGGCGGGCCAGACCTCGGCCGACGAGGTGATCGAGGCGGTGCGCAAGAGCGGCATCCGGATCCGTGACGTGCGCACCGAACAGGCGGACCTCGAAGACGTGTTCCTGTCGCTCACGCGGTCCTCGGCCGCCTGAACCGGCGGCCACGCCTTAACGCTTTGCTAACCGTCCCGGTGTGAGGCTGGGGCCATGAGCGACTCGCGACAGTTCTCGGATGTGCAGGCGGCCCTCTTCGATCCGGACGAGGCGCCGGCGGCCCCGCGCGGCCAGCCGCAGCCGTCCTACATCCGCGATCATCGCACCCGATTGCGCGAACGGTTTCTCAATGGCGGTCCCGATGCGCTGCCGGATTACGAATTGCTCGAACTCGTGCTGTTCCGCGCCATCCCGCGCCGAGACGTGAAACCGCTGGCACGGGCGCTGATCGAGGCTTTCGGCGACTTCAACCGGGTACTCTCTGCCCCCGCCGCGCGCCTGTCCGAGATTCCGGGCGTCGGCCCCGCCGTGGTGACCGAGCTCAAGATCGTCGCGGCGGCGGCGGTGCGTCTGTCGCGCAGCCGGGTGATGCAACGGCAGGTGGTCAGCTCCTGGGAGGCGCTGCTGGACTATTGCCACACCGCGATGGCCCACCGCGAGATCGAGGAGTTTCGCGTGCTCTACCTCGACCGAAAGAACGTGCTGATCGCCGACGAGGCGCAGGGGCGGGGCACGGTGGATCATGTGCCGGTCTACCCGCGCGAAGTGGTCAAGCGGGCGCTCGAGCTCAACGCCAGCGCGCTCATTCTGGTGCACAACCATCCCTCGGGCGACCCCACGCCCTCGGGCGCGGATATCGACATGACGGCGCAGATCGACGCGGCGGCGCAGGCGCTGGGTCTGACGCTGCACGATCACCTGATCGTCGGCAAATCCACCGAGTTGAGTTTCAGAAGCGAAGGTTTGCTCTGATCGCCGGTCACTCGACCCAGACCTCGACCCGCCGGTTGACCTGGCGGCCCCAGGCGGTGTCGTCGCAAGCCATGGGCATGGCCTCACCGAAGGCGTCGGTGGCGATGTCGATCTGTTCCAGGTCGGCGGTTTCGGCGGCGGTGATGACGGCGGTGCGCACCGTTTCGGCGCGGCGCTCTGCAATGGCAAGGTTGCTGGCTGCCGGGCCTTCTCCGTCTGAGAAGCCCACGAAGACCAGCCGCCGGCCGTTGTACTGCCCATCCTCAAGCGCCCGGGCGAGCTGTTCCACATTCGACCGCGATTGCGCGTCGAGCCGGGTCGACCCGGTCTCGAACCGGAACGAGGTCGTCAGGCGGCGCATCGGAACCAGGGTCTGCACCATGTCGCGCAGGTTGGAGAGGGCGGTGCCGTCCTCTGCGACGCGGATCGCGTTGGCCAGCCGGTCGCCTTGCAGGTCGAGCGAAATCTCTTCGGGGTCCTGATCCACGAACCCGGCGCGGCGGATCACGATCTGGGCCGGTGCGGAGCGTGTGAACGTGAGGAAGTCGCGGGCCAGCGCCGGCAGCCGGCGGGCCGGCAAATACAGGAACATCGGCGCCGTCAGGGGATAATCCTCGGTCTTGATGTTGCGCCGGGTGCTGGACAGCGAAAAGCCGCAGCGCCCGGTCAGGACCAGCGGACGGGCATTTCCCGTCTCGGAAAAGCTGGCGATGCCGATGCCGAAGGGATCGCGCGCCACGGCATCGGCGAGATCGGCGTTGGTCGCATGGCGTTCCACCTCGTCGCGCAGTTCGCCGCGCGCGGGTGCGATCAGCCGGTCCTCGATCCCTTGCGACAGGCCCGAGGCCGCGTCGCGCAGATGCAGGATCACCGGCGCATCCGGTCCGCCCAAGGCGCGCCAATTGTCAATTTCTCCGGTCGCGACGCGGGCGAGGTCGGCGAGGGAAATTGCCCGCAGCGGATTGCGCGGCGAGACGATCGGCACCAGCGCATCGAGCGCCAGAACGCGGCTGCGGTTCGGCGCCTTGAGGTCGCCCAGTCCCGCCTCGCGCGCCAGCCGCAGCTCGGACGGACGGATTTCGCGCAGGGCCATCACCATGTCGGCCTCGTCGGCGAGCAGGTCGGCAAAGCCTTCGTCGGTGTTGGTGACGCGAAAGCTGAACTTGCCCACGACCTTGCCGCTACCATCCACCAGTTCATAGACGAAATGCGTATCGTCCGTTGTGCGCCTGGTGGCGGTCATACCCTGCCGGAGCGCGAAACTTTCGATCAGCGCCGGCATCAGCACTTCGCCCGCGGTGGCGGAGCCCGACACCGACATCTCGGCCACGAAATCGGTGAGCGAGGGGCAGCCCGGCCCGTCGCAGAGCACGCCCGACCCGTCGACCGTCAATTCGCCGTATTCCGTGGCGACGCGGTAGAATTCCCCGTCGAAGCCCAGCAGCGTGCCCGACACCTCGATCGCGCCGTCGCGCGAGGTCAGGGTCACATCCTGCGCCGCTGCGGCAAAGCCCCAGACTCCAAAGAAAAGTGCGGCGATGATCGCCGCACAAAGCCTGCCCATGAACGCCCTCGCGTCGTGTCCGTCAGTTGGACGCGATTGTCAGGTCTTCGACGAGGTTTTTCAACACCAGAAAGTCGCCGACCGAGTCGCAGTCGGGCATGGCCAGCGTCAGGTCACGGACCCGCAGGTCGCCGCCTTCGTGCAGTTCCAGCGTCTGCGCCTCGACGTCCGAGGTGCAGTTGACCGCGGTGATCTCGGCCTCGACGGTGAGGGCGATTTCGCCGCTGCGGCGGGCGGTGCCCGCCGGGAAGCTGTAGACCTCGGCGCGCAGGGCGTCGGGGCTGGTGCCCGACCCGAGCGTCGTGATAAAGCCGCCGTCGCCGCTGGCCGCGCGGCTGACGTCACCGGCGGCGGCGCTCCAGACATGGCCTTCGCCGAAGTATTCGGCGCTGAACTCGCGGGCGTGCAGTTGCAGACCGCTGTCGCCTTTCCATTGCACCGCGACGCGGTCGTAGAACGGCAAAGAGGTGACCTGGGCCCGGCCCACGGCGCTGGCGCCGTTGTCGAACGAGGCGATGAACATGGCGCTTTCGGTCAGGGCGGGCACATCCACCATCAGCGTGCCGTCGGGCTGGGTCACTTCGGTGAACATCAGGCCGTGATGGTGGAACGTCACGCGTTCGCTGCCATTGCACGGCGCGGTGAGCGTGAGGGAGACCATCGCCCCGGCGGCCGGTTCCGCCATCAGATCGACCGCGCAGTCGAAGCCGGCGCCCACATCGTCCTTCGGCAGGTCCGCGGTCTGGGGCGCGGCGGGCGCCTCGACCCGGGCCAGTTGCACCGTTGGCTCGGGCAGTTTCGGCAGCTGTTGCAGGTCGAGCGGCGGCTTGGGCACGCTGGAAGAGGTCGGGACGATGCCCGATACGGTCACATTCTTGACCGCAGCGCTTGTGCCGCCGCCGGGCAGGCCGAAGCCGAATTGCATCACGTAGCCGATGGCCAGAGCGCAGCCAAGGGTGCCAAGGGCGAGAATACGGGTCTGTTTGCGGGCCATGAGTGCCTCCGGAGCGCGGTTCCGTTCAGCCTCTCAAGTGCCTGAAGAAAGCGGCGCCACTGGGGCGCCGCTATGGTCGATTTCTGACGTTTTCCGGTATCCGTGGGCCGGGTGTCAGGCTAGCCGCCCATGGCAATGCTTGAACTTGTTGCCCGAACCGCAGGGGCAGGGATCGTTCCGGCCCGGGTTGCCCCAGGTGTCGGGGTTGGTTTCGTCGAACCCGTCCACCAGCGGCTCCGACGCGGCCACGACGGGACCGGCGGCCTCGGCTCCGTCGCGCGCCGCCCCGGCCGGGGCCTTGGTCGCGGCGGCCTCTGCGGCGGCCTGGCTCTTGGCCTGCTGTTGGGCGAACTGGCGCAGCAGCTCCTGCTGCTCCTCCTCGGTGCGGGGCCTGATCTGGCCCAGGGTCTGGGTGACGTCGACACGCAGGCCATCGAGCATCGATTCAAAAAGCTGGAAGGCCTCGTTCTTGTATTCATTGAGCGGATCGCGCTGCGCATAACCGCGGAAGCCCACGACCGAGCGCAGGTGTTCCAGCGTCAGTAGATGCTCGCGCCACTTGCCGTCGATGGTTTGCAGCAGGATCTGCTTTTCGATCTGGCGCATCGTCTCGGGCCCGAAGGCGTCGGCCTTGTCGGCCATCTGTTTGTCGGTGGCCTCTTCGATGCGCTCGCGCACCACGTCGGCGTCCACGCCTTCCTCGTCCTCCCAGCCGATCACCGGCAGGTCGATGCCCAGCTTCTCGATACAGGCGGCATAGAGCCCGCGCATGTTCCACTGGTCGGCATAGGTCTTGGGCGGGATATATGTTGTAACCAGATCGTCGATGACCTGGTGGCGCATGTCCTGGGTGATTTCGGAGACGTCCTCGGCCTCCATGATCTCGCGGCGCTGGGAAAAGATCACCTTGCGCTGGTCGTTCATCACGTCGTCGAACTTGAGCAGTTGCTTGCGGATGTCGAAGTTGCGCCCCTCGACCTTGGCCTGGGCACGTTCCAGGGACTTGTTCACCCACGGGTGGATGATCGCCTCGCCTTCCTTCATGCCCAGCGAGGCCAGCACCTTTTCCAACCGTTCAGACCCGAAGATGCGCATCAGGTCGTCTTCGAGCGACAGGAAGAAGGACGACTTGCCCGGGTCGCCCTGACGGCCCGAACGGCCGCGCAGCTGATTGTCGATGCGGCGGGATTCGTGGCGTTCGGTGGCCAGGACGAAAAGCCCGCCGGCGTCGATAACGGCCTTTTCGTCTGCGGCATGGCCCTCCTCGATCCGTTTCCGGATCTCCTCGGGATCGCCCTCGGGATCGGCGGCGATGGCCTCCATGATCTTGAACTCGACGTTTCCGCCCAGCTTGATGTCGGTGCCGCGCCCGGCCATGTTGGTGGCGATGGTCACCGCCCCCAGCTTGCCCGCGTCGCCGACGATCTGCGCTTCCTGCTCGTGCTGGCGCGCGTTCAGGACATTGTGCTTAAGGTCCGCCTTGGTCAGCAACTCTGACAGCATCTCGGATTTCTCGATCGACGTCGTGCCGACCAGCACGGGCGTGCCCTTTTCATGGGCCGCCTTGATCTCTTCGACGATGGCATCGTATTTCTCGCGCGCAGTGCGGTAGACCTTGTCGTCCTCGTCGATCCGGGCAATCGGCTTGTTGGTCGGGACCTCCACGACGCCCAGCCCGTAAATCTCGGCAAATTCCTCGGCTTCGGTCGACGCGGTGCCGGTCATGCCCGACAGCTTGTCGTAAAGGCGGAAGTAGTTCTGGAAGGTCACCTGCGCCAGCGTGACGTTCTCGGGTTGGATCTTGCAGCCTTCTTTTGCCTCGATGGCCTGATGCAGACCTTCGGACAGGCGCCGCCCGGCCATCATCCGGCCGGTGAATTCGTCGATCAGAACCACTTCGCCGTCGCGGACGATATAGTCCTTGTCCTTCTGGAACAGCTTGTGCGCGCGCAGGCCCTGGTTGACGTGGTGCACGACGGTGGTGCTTTCCGGATCATAGAGCGTCTGGCCTTCCTCGAGCAGCCCGTGCGCATGCAGTTGCTCTTCGAGGAATTCGTTGCCGTCGTCGGTGAAGGTGACGTTGCGGGTCTTCTCGTCCAGCGTGAAGTGATCGTCCGACAGCAGCGGGATCACCTTGTCGATGGAGAGATACAGCTCCGACCGGTCCTGCGCCGGGCCGGAAATGATCAGCGGCGTGCGCGCCTCGTCGATCAGGATGCTGTCCACTTCGTCCACGATGGCGAAGTTGTGGCCGCGCTGATACATCTGGCTGAGCTCGGACTTCATGTTGTCGCGCAGGTAGTCGAAGCCCAGTTCGTTGTTGGTGGCATAGGTGATGTCGGCGGCATAGGCCGCTTTCTTCTCGGCATCCTCCTGGCGCGGATAGACCACGCCGGTGGTCAGCCCCAGCGCGCCGTAGACCTTGGACATCCAGTCGGCGTCGCGCTTGGCAAGGTAGTCGTTGACGGTGACGATATGCACACCCTTGCCCGACAGCGCGTTCAAATAGGCCGGGAAGGTCGCGACGAGCGTCTTGCCCTCGCCGGTCTTCATTTCCGAGATGTTGCCCTGGTGCATGAAGATGCCGCCCATCAGCTGCACGTCGAAGGCGCGCAGCCCCAGCGCCCGCCAGGCGGCCTCGCGGCAGTTGGCAAAGGCTTCGGGCAGCAGCGCATCGAGGCTCTCGCCCGCGTCGATGCGCTTGCGGAATTCCTCGGTCTTGGCGATCAGACCGGCATCGTCCAGCGCCTGGAACTCGGGTTCCAGCGCATTGATCCGCTCGACCAGCGGGCGCGTCGCCTTGACTTTGCGGTCGTTCGGCGTCCCGAACACCTTGCGCGCGATTTTTCCGATACCCAGCATGGTCTCACTTTCGTGGTTTGACGTCTTCGTGTGCGGCATCTGCTTGCCCGGCTCGAACACAGCCCATAGACACGGGGGGTGAGGGACCAGCCTTCATGCGCCACGTCGCGATGTAAGGGGCGGGTCTGAGACTGTCAACGCTGCCCCCGGGATCCGAGCGGGCAAGGAAGGACGAATCAATGCCGAATTTCATCACTCACCTGTCGGCCGCCGCGGTGGCCGTGACGCTGGCGCTGCCGGCCGTCGCACAGGACGACGCGCCCACCGCCGACACCGTGGTCGCCACCGTGGGCGGCACAGACATCACCCTTGGTCACATGCTGATGGTCCGTGCCGGTCTGCCCGAGCAATACCAGCAGCTGCCGCCGGACGTGCTCTGGACCGGGATCCTCGACCAGCTGGTGCAGCAGGAAGCGCTGAGCCAAAGCGACGACGCGACCGAGACCAAGCGCGTGACCATCGCGCTCGAGAACGAGCGCCGCGCACTTCTGGCGTCCGAAGCGGTGGCCGCCGCCGCCAGCCAGGACCTGTCCGACGCGGCGATCCAGGAGGCCTATGACGCCAAGTACGCCAATGCCGAGATGGGCAAGGAATTCGATGCCTCGCACATCCTCGTCGAAACCGAGGAAGAGGCACAGGCCGTCGTGGCCGAACTCGAGGGCGGTGCCGACTTCGCCGCCGTCGCCAAGGAAAAATCGACCGGACCGTCAGGTCCCAACGGCGGGTCCCTGGGCTGGTTCGGTGCCGGCATGATGGTCGCCCCGTTCCAGGAAGCGGTCGAGGGCATGGAGGTCGGCACGATCTCGGCCCCGGTGCAGACCCAGTTCGGCTGGCACGTGATCAAGCTCAACGACACACGCACCGCCGAAGCGCCGCCGCTGGACGAGGTCCGCGAAGAGCTGACAGCAGAGCTGCGCGACGCGCGGCTCAAGGAGTATATTGACGGCGTGGTCGCCGAAGCCGATGTTTCGCGGACCGAACCCGGCAGCATCGACGCCTCGGTGCTGAACCAGCTCGACCTTCTGGAGGAGTAACCCCCCGTGGCCAAGATCACCGCGCGCTCGCCGCTGGCGCCCGAGCGTTTTCCCGAGCTGCCCGTGATCAAGGGCGTGCGGTTTTCCTCCGTCGCGGCGGGCGTTCGCTATGCCGGACGCACCGACGTGATGCTGGCGCACCTGGCGCCGGGATCGGTGGTGGCGGGGGTGTTCACCCGCTCCGCCACCCGGTCCGCCCCGGTGCTCGACTGCCAGGAAAAGATCGGTGCGGAGTCGCCGGACGGTGCCGCGATCATCGTCAACTCCGGCAATTCCAACGCCTTTACCGGGCGGAACGGGGTCGAGGCGACGCGCGCCGTCACCTCTGCTGTGGCGGCGGCGATGAGCTTGCCCGAAGGCCGGGTATTCTCGTCCTCCACGGGCGTGATTGGCGAACCGCTCCCGCATGCCCGTATCACCGCCAAGATTGACGAGCTGGTGGCGGCGCTGGACGAAGACGGCATTGCTGGTGCGGCCCATGCCATCATGACCACCGATACCTTTCCCAAGGGCGCCACGGCCACGGTCGAGATGGCCGGCGGCCAAGTGCGGATCGCCGGCATCGCCAAGGGGTCGGGCATGATCGCGCCCGACATGGCGACGATGCTGGTCTACATCTTCACCGATGCCGCGATCAGCCGCGCCGACCTGCAGACCCTGGTCAGCCGCATCAACGACCGGACCTTCAACTGCATCACCGTCGACAGCGACACCTCGACTTCGGACACGCTGCTCATGGGCGCGACCGGGGCCTCGGACGTCGCGGTCACGGCAGAGGATGGCGCCTTCGAGTCGGCGCTCGAAGAGGTCATGCTGGACCTTGCGCAGCAGGTGGTGAAGGACGGCGAGGGGGCGACGAAATTCGTCACAGTCGCGGTGACCGGCGCCGACAGCGATGCCGATGCGCGCACCCACGCGCTCTCTATCGCCAATTCGCCGCTGGTCAAGACGGCGCTGGCGGGAGAGGATCCGAACTGGGGCCGTATCGTCATGGCCATCGGAAAATCCGGCGCCAGGGCCGACCGCGACCTGCTGTCCATCCGCTTTGGCGAGGTGCTGGTCGCCGAAAACGGCTGGGTCGCGCCGGGCTACCATGAAGAACAGGGCGCCGCGCAGATGAAGCAGCCCGAGGTCGCGATCAACGTGGACCTGGGCCTCGGATCCGGCGCCGCCACGGTCTGGACCTGCGACCTGACCCACGGCTATATCTCGATCAACGCCGATTACCGCTCCTGACCACGGGGCCCGCGCGATGACCATCCTGCCCTTCTTCGGTTTCAAAATACCTCAGAGAGCACGAGAGACAGCGTCTCTCGTCGCCCGCCTGCGGGCGTCTTTTATTGACCGCAGGCGGGCCGTCAGCCGATGAAAATGATCCTCGTCTCCGCCGTCGCGCTGATAGATGTCGATGGCCGCGTGCTTCTTGCACAGCGGCCCGCAGGCAAGGCCATGGCAGGGCTGTGGGAATTTCCCGGCGGCAAGGTCGAACCCGGCGAGACGCCCGAGGCCGCGCTGATCCGCGAACTGCGCGAAGAACTGGGGATCGACACCTGGGCCTCCTGCCTCGCGCCGCTGACCTTTGCCAGCCACAGCTACGACGATTTCCATCTTCTGATGCCGCTCTTTGCCTGCCGCAAATGGGAGGGTAGCCCGCAGCCCAAAGAGAATCAGGCCCTCAAGTGGGTGCGGGCGCGCGACCTCGCGCACTACCCGATGCCTGCGGCCGACGTACCGCTGATCCCGATTCTGCGGGATTGGCTTTAAGACTTTTGGATAATATAGTTTCCCATTCTGCCTATTTCGTGAACAATTATGATTAAACGTCTATTATTTGTTATGGTTTTTCTAACGGTTTCGCGCTAGCTCTTCTCTATCATTGACTTGGGGAGGAAATGACATGTTGCGAACAATCGCTATGGGAAGCTGCGTGATGGTCCAGGGGATACTGGAAAACACGCTGCCGGATGGCCGCATTTCCGTGCGGGTGGGCTCACAGCTCTTTACCGGCCTGCCGGTCTGATCCGGCCGAGCAGACCAACACCACCGGGATACGAAAAAAGGGAGGCGACAGCCTCCCTTTTTCAGTTTTTGGCACAGTCTCCGGATCAGAGATTACGCTCGATTTCCTCGCGCTCGAAGATTTCGATCACATCGTCCGGGCGGATGTCCTCGTAGTTCTCGAAGGCCATGCCGCATTCCTGGCCGGACTGCACCTCGGGCACCTCGTCCTTGAAGCGCTTGAGCGTCTTCAGCGTGCCTTCGTGGATCACCACGTCGTCGCGCAGCAGGCGCACACCGGCAGAGCGGCGCGCCACGCCTTCGGTGACCAGGCAGCCCGCGACCTTGCCGACGTTGGAGACCTTGAAGACCTCCTTGATCGTGGCGTAGCCGATGAACTTCTCGCGGATCTCGTTCGACAACAGGCCCGAGGCCGCCGCCTTCACATCGTCCACAAGATCGTAGATCACGCTGTAATAGCGGATTTCCACGCCTTTCTGGTTCGCCGTGTTGCGGGCGCTGGCGTTGGCACGGACGTTGAAGCCGATGACCGGGCAGCCCGACGCTTCGGCCAGGCCGATGTCGGTCTCGGTGATCGCACCCACGCCGTAGTGGATGACGCGCACGCGCACCTCGTCGTTGCCGACCTTTTCCAGGGCCTGCACGATCGCCTCGGACGAACCCTGCACGTCGGCCTTCACGATGACCGGCAGCTCGGACACGTTCTCGTCGTCCTTGGCTTTCTGCATCAGCTGTTCGAGTGAGGTCGCGGCACCGGCGGCGGCGCGCTTTTCCTTGGCCGTGTTGGCGCGGTATTCGGCGATCTCGCGCGCCTGCGCTTCGGTCTCGGTCACGTTCAGCACGTCGCCGGCCTCTGGTGTGCCGTTGAGACCCAGCACCTCGACCGGGACCGACGGTCCGGCTTCTTTCACGCGCTCGCCCTTGTCGTTGATGAGCGCGCGGACCTTGCCGTACTGCTCGCCGACGACAAAGATATCGCCCTGCTTGAGCGTGCCGTTCTGCACGAGAACCGTGGCCACGGGACCGCGGCCCACGTCGAGCTGCGCCTCGATGACGGCGCCCTGAGCAGCGCGGTTCGGGTTGGCCTTGAGTTCGAGGATCTCGGCCTGCAGCGCGATGGCTTCGAGCAGTTCATCAAGGCCCTTACCGGTATGGGCAGAGACTTCGACATCCTGCACGTCACCGGACATCTGCTCGACCACCACTTCGTGCTGGAGCAGGTCGGTGCGCACCTTGGTCGGGTTCGCCTCGTGCTTGTCGATCTTGTTGATCGCGACAATCATCGGGACCTTCGCGGCCTTGGCGTGATTGATCGCCTCGACGGTCTGCGGCATCACCGCGTCGTCCGCGGCCACCACCAGCACGACGATGTCAGTGACATGCGCACCGCGCGACCGCATCGAGGTAAAGGCCGCGTGGCCCGGAGTGTCGAGGAACGACAGCGTCGCACCCGAATCCGTGGTCACCTGGTAGGCGCCGATGTGCTGCGTGATCCCGCCGGCTTCGCCCGACACGACCTTGGTCTTGCGGATCGCATCCAGCAGCGAGGTCTTGCCGTGGTCGACGTGGCCCATGATGGTGACCACCGGCGGCCGCGGCTGCAGATCCTCGGGCGCGTCCGCGACTTCCTTGATGACGTCTTCGACGTCGGCGTCGGACACGCGCACCACGTTGTGGCCGAATTCCTCGATGATGAGTTCAGCGGTGTCGGCGTCGATGCTTTCGTTCTGCGTGACCATCAGGCCGTTCTGCATCAGCGCCTTGACGACGTCGCCGACGCGTTCGGCCATGCGGTTGGCCAGTTCGGAGACCATGATCGCTTCTGGCAGCTGCACGTCGCGCACGACCTTTTCGCGCTGGACCTGTCCACCCATCGCCTTCTGGCGCGCACGCTCCTGCTTGCGTTTCATCGCGGCCATGGACTTCTGCCGGCCGCCTTCGCCGCCGGACAGCGCCTGGTTCAGCGTCAGCTTGCCGGAGCGGCGGTTGCCGTCCTCGCGCGCCTTGACGCCCCGGCCACGATCCTCGCGCTCGCGCTCTGCCTTGCGGGGCGCCGCCGAGGGCTTGGCGCCCGGACGGGCGCCGCCCTGGTCGTCCGCCTTCGGCGTTGCCGCGGCTGCGGCCCCCGGCTGAGCGGCCACCTTGGCGGCTTCGGCCGCTTCGCGGGCCTTGCGTTCTTCTTCCTCGGCCTTGGCCTTGGCGGCTTCGGCAGCCTCGCGCTGTTCGCGCTCCTTGGCTTCCTGCTCTGCCCGGCGGCGGTTACGCTCCTCGGCGCGCTCGCGCTCTTCAGCCTCGCGCTGAGCGGCTTCATCGGCTTCGCGCGCCTTCGCGGCCTGCAACGCCTTCAGGCGGCGTTCCATCTCGGCATCCGAGATGCCTGCGGGGCGTTTGCTGGACGCGCTGGCCGCCGCGGCTGCGGTGCCGCTGCCAGCCGGCTTCGCCGCGCCCGGCTTGGGCACGACAACGCGTTTGCGCTTGGTTTCCACCACGACATTCTTTGTGCGGCCATGGCTGAAGCTCTGCTTCACATTCCCCGAACGGGGGCCACCGCCGCGCAGTCCCAAAGTCTTTTTGCCGTCGTTATCGCTCATAAAGCTCTCTTATCCTCTCGGGCGGCCCCTGCCGCCGACTTGAGCGTCGGACGTTCCGACGCGTAGGCCCTTCAGTCGTTGGGCCTCCTCTACAACACGTTGCGTGAGTCCACCAGTGCCAAGGGCGGCGTGTATCACAGTTTGTCGTCCAAAGGCCAACCCCAGCTCGTCCGAGGTCAACCAGCCGATGAACCGCCCGAAATGCGGTGTGCTCAGCTTGCTCTTGCCCCGCTCGGATCCGTCGCTGGATTGGATCAGAACCTCGGCCACCTCTTTCGACAGCCAGTCCTTGACCTTTTCGTAGCCGGAAACCGCGGCACCGGATTTGCGCGCAAGGCTGATAAGATCCACAACGCGCCGCGCCAGCATCGGTTCCAATGTCTCCACCATGCCCTCGGGCACCGTGACGGGTTGTTTGGCGGCGCGGGCAAAAAGGTTCTTGCCCGCTGCCTTTTCCAGTGCGGAGCGATCCGCGCTGACCCAGATGCCGCGCCCGGGCAGCTTGCCCAGGAGATCCGGCACGATCTGGTTGTCGGGGCCGACCACGAAGCGCAGCATTTCCGCCGCCGGGCGCACGGTCCCGGTGGCGATGCATTTGCGTTCCGGACCGGCCTCGCGGTCCTTGTCTCGGCCACCTCGGGTCATGCGCTGCCTTAAACGGTCTGTTCGTCTTCGGCGGGTTCTTCTTCCGCTTCAAGCTCGGTCGGATCGACCCAGCCCAGCAGCACCCGCGCGGTCATGACCATGGTCTGCGCTTCTTCGAGGCTGACATCGAATTTCTCGAGCAGACCGTCGTCCTTGACCCGCTGACCGTTCTCCGTGGTCCAGCCGCCAGCCAGTTCCCAGTCGGCGCAGGTGGCGAAATCCTCGAGCGTCTTGACGCCGTCCTCTGCCAGCACTTCGAGCATTTGGGGGCTCAGCCCTTCGAATTCAATAAGGCTGTCCTCGGCACCCAGTTCGCGCGCCCGCTCCAGCGCCTTGCGGGCTTGCTCTTCGAGCTGCTCGCGCGCACGGGTCTGTAGTTCCTGCGCGGTGTCCTCGTCGACGCCGTCGATCACAGTCAGCTCGTCGAGGTCCACATAGGCCACCTCTTCGAGATTGGTGAAGCCCTCGGCGACCAGCAGCTGGGCGAAGAATTCATCGAGGTCCAGCGCGTCGACAAAGAGCTTGGTGCGCTCTTCGAACTCGGCCTGGCGGCGCTTCGACTCTTCTTCCTCGGTCATGATGTCGATGTCGAGACCGGTGAGCTGCGACGCGAGGCGCACGTTCTGACCGCGGCGCCCGATAGCGAGGCTCAACTGCTCGTCGGGCACCACGACCTCGATGCGCTCGGCCTCTTCGTCGAGAACCACCTTGGACACTTCGGCGGGCTGCAGGGCGTTGACGAGGAAGGTCGGCATGTCCTCGTTCCACGGGATGATGTCGATCTTTTCGCCCTGAAGCTCGTTCACGACCGCCTGCACGCGGCTGCCGCGCATGCCGACGCAGGCGCCCACGGGGTCGATGGAGTTGTCGTAGGAGATGACCGCGATCTTGGCGCGCGAGCCCGGGTCGCGGGCCACGGCCTTGATCTCGATGATGCCGTCGTAGATTTCCGGCACTTCCATCTTGAAAAGCTCGGCCATGAACTGCGGATCGGTGCGCGACAGGAAGATCTGCGGCCCCCGCGCCTCGCGGCGCACGTCCTTGATGTAGACGCGGATGCGGTCGTTCGGGCGATAGCTTTCGCGGCCGATCTTCTCGTTGCGGCGCAGGATCGCCTCTCCGCGGCCCACGTCGACGATGACGTTGCCGTATTCCTCGCGCTTGACCTGGCCGTTGATGATGGTGCCGGCGCGGTCCTTGAATTCCTCGTACTGGCGGTCGCGCTCGGCTTCGCGGACCTTCTGCAGGATCACCTGCTTGGCGGATTGCGCGGCGATGCGGCCCATGTCCACCGGCGGCACCTCTTCGGTGAAGCGGTCGCCCACCTGCGGGCCGCCGGCGAAATCGGTGATCTGCTGGCCGTCGCGGACCCAGGTGCCGTTCTGGTTGGGCTTCGGCGGCTCGAAATAGGGCTTGGCGGATTCGGTGGTGAACTCGGCCTGGTAGTTCTCGAATTCCTCGTCGTCGACCACGGTGCGGACGCGGGTGAACTGGGCGCGGCCGGTCTTGCGGTCGATGCTGACACGGATGTCCATCTCGGCGCCGTAGCGGGATTTGGCGGCGCGGGCGAGGCTTTCCTCCATCGCCTCGACCACGAGGCCGGGGTCGATCATCTTTTCGCGCGCCACGGCTTCGGCGGTTTGCAGCAGCTCAAGCTGGTTGGCAGAGGTAATCGCCATCTGTCTTACTCCTCCTGGGGGCCGTCTTCGGCCTCGATCGCGTCATATTTCGTTTCGTCCACCGCGGCGGCCTTGCGCGCGCGGAGCATTTCCTTGATCAGCTCGTCGGTCAGCACCAGCTTGGCCTCGGTCAACCAGTCGAACTGCAACCCGACCGTGCCTTCGGCGATGTTGATCAGCACTTCGCTGCCCTCGACGCCGGCCAGTTCGCCCTTGAAGCGCTTGCGGCCGTCGATCAGCTCTGCGGTTTCCAGCTTCGCCTCGTAGCCTTCGAAGGTGTCGAAATCCTTGAGCCGGGTCAGCGGGCGGTCGATGCCGGGGCTCGAAACCTCGAGCGTGTAGGCATCGAGGATCGGGTCTTCGACATCCAGAACCGCGCTCACGGCGTTGGAAATATCGGCGCATTCATCGACTTCGATGCCGCCCTCGGGGCGTTCGGCCATGATCTGAAGCGTGGGCGTGTTGCCGCCCATCAGGCGGATGCGCACCAGTTCGAACCCCATGTCCTCGATGACGGGGGTGACGATCTCGGCCAGGCGGCGGTCCATGGCGGATTTGGCGATCAGGTCGGTCATAAGCCTCTGGTCTTCGGTTCGGTGTGATCGGGCACAAAAAAACGGGCGCTGCGGCCCGTCGATGTTTCCCGGTGGAGCCTCGGGTGTGGACCCCGACGCGCCGCTGTTGGGCGGGATATACGCCTCGGTCCGGGAAACTGCAAGGGGAATGCGTCGCGCCGGATCAACCGCGGGCGAAGATATAGCTGACGCGGTGGCGGTAGGTCTCGCCAGGGCGCAGGATGGCATCGGGGAAATCCGCGCGGTTGGGCGCATCGGGCCAGGCTTGCGTTTCCAGCGCCAATCCCGCGAAAGGCCCATAGCGGCGGCCGTCCAGCCCGAGGATGGGCTCCTGATTGCGGGCGTCGTAGACCTGCAGGCCGGGCTGATCGGTCTCGACCTCGAGGCTCAGGCCGTTCGCCGCTTCGAGCCGCAGCACCCCGCGCATCCCGCTGCCGTTGAGGCAGAAATTGTGGTCGATGCCCGCATCGCCGATCGGCCGTGGCGTGCGGAAGTCAAAGCGCGTGTCCGCGACCGGGGCGGGGGCCTCGGGCAGGGGAATCATGCGTGCGTCGACCGGCAGAAAGCGGTCGGCGTCGATGCGCAGGGTCTGGGTCGTCACGTCCTCGCCGCCATCGAGCGCGAAATAGCCGTGATGTGCAAAGCTGCAGGGCGTGGGCGCATCGGTCGTGGCGGTGATCTCGATCGCGAGCGTCCCGTCGCCGGGCAGGCTGTGGACGACCTGCACGTCGAGAGTGCCGGGAAAGCCCATGTGCCCGTCCGGCATCCGCAGGCTCAGCGTGGCGCTGCTGTCGCTCTGCGCTTCGACGGTCCAGAGCTGTGCCGCGCTGCCGTCCGACCCGCCGTGCAGCGTCGTGGCGCCGCCTTCATTGCGGTCGGTTGTGTGGTTCTGCCCGTCCAGCGTGAACCGCGCGTCAGCGATGCGGTTGGCGAACCGTCCCACCAGCGCGCCGTGATAGATCATCTCGCCGAGATAGGGTGCGAGGTGATCGCTGCCCAGCACCAGCGGGTGATCGACCCCGTCCATGCGCAGATCCAGCACCCGCGCGCCGAAGGGCGACAGCCGCAGCGTCAGCCCGCCGCCGGTCAGCCGGATCGGTTGAACGGTGCGGCCATCGGGCAGGATCTCGGGCGATGTGTTTTCGGAGGTCATGTCAGAGACACTGACGTGGCGATGGCCGCGGAACAAGCGGGAATCGCCACACGGTCCGGCTGCCGGAGGTCCTCAGATGCGCGCGGCTTGGCGTCGCGGCGCCTTGCAAAATCGTTTCGCTTTGACGGTGGCTGCGGTCGGTTCGCGCGCTACCTGATCCTTCGAAGCAGCCAGGGAGACCCAGCATGACGACACTCACCGTGAATGGACAGGACGTGACCATCGAGTCGGAGGACGACATTCCGCTGCTCTGGGTCATCCGGGATGAATTGGGCCTCACCGGCACGAAATTCGGTTGCGGTATCGCGCAATGCGGCGCCTGCACCGTGATGGTCGACGGCATGCCGCGCCGGTCCTGCGTGACGCCGGTCGGGTCGGTCGACGGCTCCGACATCCAGACGATCGAGGCGATGGACAGCCCCGAGGCGAAGGCCGTGCAGGCCGCTTGGGAAAAGCTGGACGTGCCGCAATGCGGCTGGTGCCAGTCGGGCCAGGTGGTCAGCGCCGCGGCGCTGCTGCAGATGACGCGCCAGCCCACCGATGAAGACATCGACAACGCCATGGCCGGGAACGTCTGCCGCTGTGCCACCTACGTGCGCATCCGCAAGGCGATCCACGACGCTGCCGCAACTCTGGAGGGCTGAACCCATGACCCATCAAACACGCCGCCAATTCCTCTCGACCGGCGCGGGGCTGGTGATCGGCCTGTCGCTGCCCCTGGGCGCCAGGGCACAATCCGGTGCCGCCGCCGTCCTGACCCGCGATGACGTCAGCGAAGGCGCCTTTGCGCCCAACGCATTCGTCCGGATCAGCGCCGACGACACCGTGACGATCATCTGCAAGCACATCGAATTCGGTCAGGGACCCTACACCGGCCTTGCCACCCTGGTCGCCGAAGAGCTTGACGCCCGCTGGGACCAGATGCGCGCCGTGTCGGCCCCGGCCAACCAGGAGCTTTACGCCAATCTCTTCTTTGGTTTGCAAGCCACCGGCGGGTCCACCGCCATGGCCAACTCCTACACCCAGATGCGTCAGGCCGGGGCCGCCGCCCGCGCCATGCTGGTCGCGGCCGCGGCCGAGCAATGGGACGTGCCGCTGGGCGAGATCACCGTCTCGGATGGCGAAGTCCGGCACGAGGCCAGCGGCCAGAACGCCAGCTTCGGATCGCTCGCCGATGCCGCCGCGCAGCAGTCGGTGCCGGTCGAACCGGCGCTCAAGAACCCGTCCGAGTTCAAGCTGATCGGACAGGACCTGCCCAAGCTCGACACGCAGGAGAAGTCCACCGGCAAGGCGATCTTCACCATGGATATCGCCCGCGAGGGCATGCAGACCGTCGTGGTCAAGCGCCCCGAGGTGATCGGCGCGACCGTGGCCAGCTATGACGACAGCGCCGCGCTTGAAGTGCCGGGCGTCGTCGCGGTGCGGCAGATTCCGCAGGGCATCGCGGTCTATGCCAACTCCACCGGCGCCGCGCTCAAGGGGCGCAGCAAGCTCACGGTGGAATGGGACACCAGCAACGCCGAGACCCGCACCACCGACCAGATCATGGCCGATTTCTCTGCCGCCGCATCCGAACCGGGTGTCGTGGTCGAGGAAGCGGGCGACAGCGCTGCGGCCTTGTCGGACGCCGCGCAGACGCTGGAGGCGGAATATCACTTCCCGTATCTCGCCCATGCCCCGATGGAGCCGCTCGACGCGGTTCTGGAACTCAAGGACGGCAAAGCCGAGGTCTGGATGGGGGCGCAGTTTCCCGGGATCGACTCGGGCGCCATCGGCGACGTGCTTGGCATCGGCGCCGAGAACGTGTCGATGAACGTCATGCTCGCCGGCGGATCCTTCGGGCGTCGCGCGCAGACCTCGCCGCAGATCGGCCTCGAGGTTTCGCAGATCGCGAAGGCTGCGGGCGGCGACGGCGCCTGGAAGCTGGTCTGGACCCGCGAGGACGACCTGACCGGCGGCTATTACCGCCCGCTGACCGTGCATACCCTGCGCGGCGGTCTGGACGCAGAGGGCAACATCACCGGCTGGGAAAACACCATCGTCAACCAGTCGATCATGCTCGACACCTTCATGGACCAGGGCAACTCCGAGGGGAAGGACCCGACCTCTTACGAGGGGTCGACCAAGATGCCCTACGACCTGCCCGCGCTCAAGGTGAACTGGGTGCGCCAGAAAAGCCCGGTGTCGGTGCTCTGGTGGCGGTCGGTGGGCCACACCCACACCGCCTATGCGACCGAGACCTTTCTCGACGAGTTGCTCGAGATGGCCGGCAAGGACCCGGTGCAGGGGCGGCTCGATCTCATCAAGCCCGACATGGGGCGTGACCGCGCCGTGCTGGAAAAGGTGGCCGAGATCGCCGGCTGGGACGGCAATCGGGTCAAGGGCGACCGCGCCTATGGCGTGGCGCTGCACGAAAGCTTCAGCACCTACACCGCGCAGATCGCCGAAGTGTCGGACGAGGGCGGCATGCCCCGTGTGCACAAGGTCTGGGTCGCGGTGGATTGCGGCGTTGCCGTCAACCCGAACGTCATCCGCGCGCAGATCGAAGGCGGTATCGGCTACGGCCTTGGCACGGCGCTCTTCAACGAGCTGACGCTTGGCGAAGGCGGCGTCGTGCAGCAGCGCAATTTCGACACCTACCGGATGCTGCGCATCAACGAGATGCCCGAGGTCGAGGTCGCGATCATCCAGAGCGACGCCGACCCCACGGGCATCGGGGAGCCGGGCACGCCGCCCATCGCGCCCGCCGTGGCCAATGCCTGGCGCGCGCTGACAGGCACCGCCGTGCGCCGCCTTCCCTTTACCTCGGCAGGAGTGTGATCCATGCGTTTTCTGATAGCCCTGATGCTGATGGTCACCCCCGCCGTGGCCGAGACCGTGAACGGCCTGAAGACCGTCGATGAATTCGACGGCATCGCAGAGGAAGAGGCGCGGTCGGTCGCGCTCTTCGAAGAGATGCTGAAGGTGATCGAACATCCGCGCTGTCTCAACTGTCATCCCGCCGGGGATACCCCCCTGCAGGGTGACGAGATGCAGCCGCACATGCCGCCGGTGATCCGCGGTGAGGCCGATTTCGGCGCGCCGGGCATGTATTGCACCACCTGCCACGGGTCCGAGAACGTTGCCTTCGTCACCGGCGAAGGGTCGATTCCCGGCCATTCTCCCTGGCAGCTGGCGCCGGTGGAAATGGCTTGGGTCGGCAAATCGCCCGCCGAGATCTGCGCGCAGATCAAGGATCCCGAGCGCAACGGCGGCAAGGACCTTGCCGCGTTGCATGAACACATGGCCGAAGACGGGCTTGTCGGTTGGGGTTGGGAACCGGGCGAAGGCCGCACCCCGGCGCCGGGAACGCAGGAAATCCTGGGCGAGCTGACGCAAAGCTGGATCGACACGGGCGCCATGTGCCCTGACGCCTAGACCCTTTCAAAAAACGCATTTATTTCGGGCAGCGGCACGTCTTGTGCCGCTGCCCTTTCTGTGATTAATCTGAACCGAACAGTTTAGAAATTTGCCGCTGCGGGTCGCGCCGCGCGGTTGGTGTCGCCGGAGGCGTTCATGACCCGTCTTGCCCTTTCGATCCTTCTCATCCTGTCGTGCCTTCCCGCAGCGCTCGCCGCGCAGGATCAAGCGCCGCGGCCGGTCAAGCTGATGACTCTGGCCACCGAACAGAACGCCATGGAGCGTGAATTCTTCGGCCAGGTCGTGGCGCGCCAGACCGTCGATCTGGCGTTCCAGGTGGCCGGTCAGGTGGTCGAGCTGCCGGTGATCGAAGGCGAACGGCTGACCGCGGGCGGGCTCATTGCGCAACTGGATCTCGAACCGTTCGAACTGCGGCTGGAACAGGCGCAGCTCGAAAAGCAGCAGGCCGACCGGCGCCTGGACCGCCAGCAGGCACTGAGCCGCGCCGCGGTGTCCGAGGCGTCGCTCGAAGACGCGCAGACCGCCGCGAACCTTGCGCAGATCGCCGTCCGCGACGCGGAACTGGCGCTGGAGCGCGCAACGCTCGAAGCGCCTTTCGACGCGCTGGTGGCGGAACGGCTGGTGGCGAATTTCTCGACCGTCAGCGCCGGAACCCCGGTGGTGCGCCTGCACGACATGTCCGAAACGCGGATCGAGATAGACGTGCCGGAAATCCTGTTTCGGCGCGCGAAGGACCCCGACGCGCTGGAACTGAGCGCGATCTTTCCGGGCCGCGACGGGTCGATCCCGCTGAGCATCCGCGAATTCCAGGCGCAGACCTCGTCGGTGGGGCAGACCTACACGGTGACACTGGCGCTAAACAACGGCTCCGCGGATCCGACGATCATCCCCGGTGCCTCGGCCACGGTGATCGCGGTGCAGCCGCGCGAAGACGCCATCGTGCCCTTGCCCGCCTCGGCCGTTGTGTTCGGGGCGGACCGGCAGGCCTATGTCATGGTGTTCGAGCCGAATGGCGACGACACCGGCACGATTCGCCGGATGCCGGTCACGCTCAATACCGAAGAGAACGGCAGTCTGACCCTGGCAGAGCCGCCGCAGGAGCCGCTGGAAATCGTCGTCGCCGGGGCCAACCGGCTGAGCGACGGTCAGGCGGTGCGCCGCTTTACCGGCTTCGGAGATTGATCCCATGGGCATCGCGCGCGCGTCCATCGAGAAATCGCTGCTCACCTGGATCCTGATGCTGGGTTGCCTGCTGGGCGGCGTCTGGGGGTTCTTCGACGTGGGTCGTCTGGAAGACCCGGCCTTTACCATCAAGGAAGCCGTGGTCGTGACCCGATACCCCGGCGCGTCTGCGGCGCAGGTGGCGGTCGAAGTGTCGGAGCCGCTGGAATCCGCGATCCAGCAGATGGGCGAGGTCGACACGATCCGCTCCACCAACCGCCCCGGTCTGTCGACCATCAACGTGGAGATCAAGTCCACCTTCGGCGGCGACGAACTGCCCGCGATCTGGACCAAGCTGCGCGCCCGCATCCGGGACGCCGCACGCGACTTGCCGGCGGGCGCGCAGGAGCCGCTGGTCAACGACAGCTTCGGCGACGTCTTCGGCATCTTCTACGCGATCACCGCCGAAGGCTTTTCGGACGCCGAGAAACACCGCATCGCCACATTCCTGCGCCGCGAGCTGCTGGCCGTGGACGGTGTGGCCGACGTGGAAACGCAGGGCCTGCCGCCCGAGGCGATCTTTGTCGAACCGTCGCTGGCACTGACCTACAACCTTGGCGTGCCGCCGGGCGTCATCGCCCAGGCCGTCAGCGACGCCAACATGGTCAGTCAGGCCGGGTCGGTCCAACGCGAGGGCCGCCGCATCGACATCCAGGCGCCCGAAGGCACCGACAGCGTCGACGACATCGCGGGCCTGTCCATCGGCGTCGGCGGCGAGGTGGTAAACCTGTTCGACATCGCCCAGGTGGTGCGCGAACGCGAAGCCTATCCGCAGCAGATCATCCGCTTCAACGGGCAAGAGGCGTTCACGCTCGGCGTGGCGGGCCTGTCGAGCGAGAACATCGTCGAGGTGGGCCAGCGCGTCGATGCCCGGCTGGCCGCGCTCGAGGACGAGATCCCCGTGGGTGTCGAGCTTATGCCGATCTACCAGCAGCACGAGGTCGTCGACGAGGCCAGCAACGCCTTCCTCGTGAACCTTGCCATGTCGGTGGCCATCGTGGTGCTGGTGCTGGCCGTCGCCATGGGCTGGCGCGCCGCGGTCGTGGTGGGAACGACCCTGCTGCTGACCGTGGTCGGGACGCTCTTCTTCATGGCGATTTTTGCCATCGAGATGGAGCGGATTTCGCTTGGCGCGCTGATCATCGCCATGGGCATGCTGGTCGACAACGCCATCGTCGTGGCAGAGGGCATGCAGATCAAGATGGCCCAGGGGATGAAGTCGCGCGATGCCGCCGACGACGTCGGCGGCAAGACGCAGATCCCGCTGCTGGGGGCCACGGTGATCGGCATCATGGCCTTTGCGGGCATCGGGCTCAGCCCGGATGCCACCGGCGAGTTCCTGTTCTCGCTGTTCGCGGTCATCGGTATCTCGCTGCTGCTGAGCTGGGTGCTTGCGATCACCGCGACGCCGCTTCTGGGGCATTACCTCTTCAAGGTCGGCAGCGGCGACGGACAGCACGACGCCTACGGCGGGTCTTTCTTCCGCGCCTATGCGGCGATCCTGCGCGGTGCGCTGCGGGTGCGGCTGCTTGTGGTGGCGGCGCTGATCGGCGTGACGGTCGCCTGCTACATCGGCTTTGGCCTGATCAGCCAGCAGTTCTTTCCCAATTCGAACACGCCGCTCTTTTACGCGCATCTGACCCTGCCGCAGGGCACGCCGATCCACCAGACGGCAAACGAGCTGGCCAAGGTCGAGGCGTGGCTGGCCGAGCGCGAGGACGCGGTGTCGGTCGCCAGTTTCATCGGCCAGGGTGCGACTCGCTTCATGTTGACCTATGCCCCGGAAGAGGCCAACCCGGGCTATGGCCTGCTGATCATCCGCACCGACACGATCGAGGAGATCCCGGCGCTGCGGCAGGACCTGATCGACTTCGCCGCCGAGGCGCTGCCTGCCGGGCTCTTCCGCACCGAACGGCTGGTCTTCGGCCCCGGCGGCGGCGCCCCCATCGCGGCGCGGTTCAGCGGCCCCGATCCGGTGGTGCTGCGCCAGCTGGCCGAAGAGGCTGCGGCGCGCATGTCCGAGGCGTCCGACAACCTGCGCCACCTGCGCACCAACTGGCGCGAGCAGGAACTGGTGATGCAGCCGATCTTTGCCACCGAACGGGCGCAGACCGCGGGGATCGAACGGCAGGACATCGCCGACGTGCTGCAGTTCGCCACCGACGGCACCCGCGCCGGCGAATACCGCGAGGGCGAACGGCTGATCCCGATCATCGTGCGCGAACAGCCGGACGAGGCGGATCTTATCAGCCAGGTGGTCTATTCCGACGCCGCTGAGGCCTTTGTGCCGCTCGAACAGGTGATCGACGGGTTCCGCCACGTGCCGCAGGACACGCTGATCCACCGCCGCGACCGGCTGCCGACGATCACGGTCGAGGCGGGCATCCCGGCCGATGTCACCGCCGCCCAGGTGCATTCCGAGATCCGCGGTGCGGTCGAGGCGATGGACCTGCCGGTGGGCTACGGCTTCGAATGGGGCGGCGAATATGAGAATTCGACCGAGGCGCAGGCGAGCCTTGGCCAGCAGCTGCCTTTGAGCTTCCTGGTGATGGTGTTGATCTCGATCTTCCTGTTCGGCAGGCTGCGTCAGCCGCTGGTGATCTGGCTGCTGGTGCCGATGTCGGTCAACGGCGTGGCGATCGGGCTTCTCGGCACCGGGCTGCCCTTCACCTTCACGGCGCTTCTGGGCTTGCTCAGCCTGTCGGGGATGCTGATCAAGAACGGCATCGTGCTCGTCGAGGAAATCGACCTTGTCCGCGCCGAGGGGGTGGAGTTCACCCAGGCGGTGGTCGATGCCTGCGTCAGCCGTGTCCGCCCGGTTCTGCTGGCGGCGGCGACGACGATCCTGGGGATGATCCCGCTCTTGTCGGATGCGTTCTTTGCCAGCATGGCGGTGACGATCATGGGCGGGCTGGCCTTTGCCACCATCCTCACGCTGATCGCGGCGCCGGTGCTTTATTCGCTGTTCCTCAAGCGCAGCGCGGAAAAGGCGGCAGCGGCGGCTCCGGCCTAGAACAGGAAGGCGTAGACCAGCACCCAGCCCGACAGCACAAGGGCGCAAAGCCCGGTGTAGACGCCGTTCCAGACCCAGCCCACGCGGAGGGCGCTGATGCTGCCGAAGCTGCCGATCAGAAGGGTCGTCGCGGTGAAGGGCGAGCTTGCGCCGCTCAGCGCCCAGCCCGCGGTGATCGCAGCGACGATGGCGATGGGGGTGACGCCCAGGCTCGCCGCATCGGGGATGAGCGGGGCAAGAAGCGTCACGGCGAGGATCGGGTTCATGCCGATCTGCCCCGCTGCGGGAATGATCCAGACGAAGGAGACGAGGATCAGCCAGGGCGGGATGCCACCCAAGTCGAGCCCTGCCTGCACCATCAGCGGCCCCAGCAGCCGCGACCCGATGGTGCCGATGTAGCCCGCCATCATCAGCAGCACCAACTCGCCCCGGTAGCCCGGCAGTTCGCGCAGCACGTAGTCGCGTACCCTTTGCCCGGTGTCGGCCAGCGGGGCGCCCTCCCGGTTCTGGATCACCAGCCACGCAAGAGCGATCAGCGGCACCAGCACCGCCACCAGCCCGACGATGCGAACCGAGGTCAGCTCGTGCAGCGTGACCACGCCCGCGACCAGCACGCCCAGCAGCACCAGCAGCGGCACCATCGTGGCCCAGGTGCCCTCCGGTTCGCTGCGCGGCGCCGGCACGCTCAGCCGTGGTTTGAAGATCGTGTCGAGCGCCCAGCCGATCCCCGCCAGCAGTGCCGAGGTGACGAGCCCCGGGACCAGCGCCTGCGCCCAGCTGCTGCCGGGTACGACGCTGATCGTGATCGCCATGGCAAAGGACAGCGGCGACCACGGCAGGGTCGAGATGAAGGCGCGCTGGATCGCCAGCAGCATGCGGCGGATGCGGTGGCCGCGGATTTCGGCATTGGGTTCGGTCCGGGCGTTGGTCAGCGCCAGCGACCCCAGCAACTGGATCGCGCCGTAGTTCAGCAGCAGCGCGAACATCTGCCCGCCGACGGTCAGCGCGACGTAGCGCCGGCCGGGCTTCTGGCCGGACAGGAAGGTGCCTGCCGCCTGGATCGCCGGAGAGGACTGCGCGACGTTGCGCAATGTCGAGAGCGCCGAGAAGAAGGCCGCAATGAATGCCGCCGACCCCAGTCCGCGCAGCACCGCGTCCGTCCAGCCCGGATCGGTCAGGGCCAGCGCCAGCGTCAGCGCCAGGGCCACGGCGACGAAGGCCTGCCGGGTCCGGGGCACCTGCACGGTCAGGATCGCCACCACCGCCAGCACCAACACCGGCTTGGCGGGCGCGGTCCAGGCCATCACACCCCATTCGTCGAAGATCACCAGGAAGGTGATGGCGCAGAGCAGCAGTCCCGCCAGGGGGGAGGCAAAGCCGCGTTTGTCCATGGTAATCCTCGCACCGGCCAATGCGGGGGTTGTGCGCCCTTGGGCCGAGAGGTGCAAGTCCGGGTCAGCCGGCAGGGATCATCGCCTTGACCGCTGCCGCATGTTCGGGCGTCGCCGCGCGGGCATCGGAGGCCAGCGAAAGCGCGGTGTCGATCAGCGCCTCGGGTTCCGCGATGCGGTCGACAAGGCCCCAGGCCTGCGCTTCGTCTGCCGTGATCTTCTGACCGGCCACGAGGATCATCTTGGCCCGCGCCGGGCCGACCAGCGCCACCAGCCGCGCCGGATCCGATGGCTGCGGCAGGAAGCCGAGCTTCATCACCGGGTAGAAGAACTTGGCCGACGGCACCGCGACGCGCAGATCGCAGGCCAGGACCATCCCCATGCATCCGCCCGCCGCCGTGCCGTTCAGCGCCGCGATGGACAGGCAGGGCAGCGCCGCGATGGCGCCGGAGAGCCGTTCCCAAAGCGGCGAGCGCGCCAGCCCGGCGCGGGCGGCCTCGAGATCGGCCCCGGCGCTGAACACCGGGCCGGTGCCGGTCAGCACGAAAGCGCGCGCTTCCTGCGCCTCTTCGGCGATCTCTGCAAGGCGGCGCAGCATGTCCTCGGTCAGGGCATTGGCCTTGTCGGGGCGGTCTAGCGTCACGGTCCAGACGCCGTCGGCGCGGTCGAGGCCGATCACGCGAGGCCGACCTTTTTGCGAATCTCTTCGTCGCGCAGAGAAATCTCGGCGCCCAGCCAGTCGTCGGCTTCGGGCCCGCACATCCAAAGCAGCGCGCGGGCGGGCCAGTCGGGCGGAATGTGGTCGGACCAGTCGAGCTGGCTGACCGGGTTCACGCCCGACGCCTTGATCTCGCGCTGCATCTGCGTGGCGACGGTGCCGGGCGACAGCGACAGGGCACGGATGCCCTTGCCGCGGTTTTCCTTGTCGGCCATGCGCGTCAGCATCAGCGCCGCGGCCTTCGACGCGCAGTAGTGCGACCAGGCCTCGACCGGGCCGTGCGCGGCGCCCGACCCGATGGTCAGGATCGTGCCGCCGCCCGCCTCGATCATCACCGGCAGCGCGGCGCGCATGCCGTGGAACACGCCCTTGAGGTTGATGTCAATGACCGTGCCCCAGTCGTCCGGATCGGCAGTGGCCATGTGCGAGATCGGTTCGATCACGCCGGCGTTGTTGACCAGCACGTCGAGCGAGCCGAAGGCGGTGAGGCAGTTCTCGACCGCCTGCTCGACCTCCCAGTAGCGCGAGATGTCGCAGGGGATGGCGACCGCGTTCGGGCCGATCTCGCCCGCCAGCTCTGCGATGGCATCGGCACTGCGGGCGACCAGCGCCACACGCGCGCCCGCGTCGGCGAAATGCCGCGCAGCCGAGGCGCCGATGCCGCGGCTGGCGCCGGTGATCATCACGGTCTTGCCGTTGAAATCCGTCATGGCCTGCTTCCTTCGCTGCTTTGCAGCAGGTGGTAAAGCCTCACACCGATCTGGTCCAGCCCCTTGACCGGACTAGTTTGCGGAATGATGCTGAGCCCAATTCGTTTGGGAATCGAAAGGATTTATTATGCAGTCGAGCTTCACCAGAACCGCCGCCAGTACCATCGCCCTGCTGGCCGTCTCGGCCCCGGCGGCGATGGCCGATGTGACGCCCCAGCAGGTCTGGGACGATCTGAGCGCCTACATGCAGAATTTCGGCTATTCCGTCACCGCAACCCAGACCGAAACCGGCGACGACCTCGTGGTGTCGGACGTGACCATCGCGATGGACATGCCCGAGGAAGAGGGCAGCTTTGGCATCCAGATGGACGAGATCGTCCTGACCGACCGCGGCGACGGCAGCGTGCTTGTCGCCTTCCCGCCCGAGATGCCGATGGTTTTCGACATGACCGGGTCGGAAGGCGAAGAGGTCCGCACCGCGCTCAGCTACGAACAGTCGGGGCTTGAAATGATCGTGTCCGGCGATCCGGACGACATGGTCTACGACTACACCGCCGATACCCTGCGGATCGCCTTGGGTGAACTGGTCGTCGACGGCGAAACCGTCAGCCGCGACATGGCGCGTGGCAGCCTGTCGCTCAGCGACCTGGTGGGGCAGTCGACCTCGTCGGCATCGGGCGACGGGCGCGAAATCGCGCAGACCATGACCGCCGCCGGCGCGACCTACGACTTCGGGTTTACCGATCCCGACAGCGGCGGCACCGGGTCGTTCACCGGCAGCATGGCCAACCTGCGGTTCGAGGGCAGCAGCTCTGTCCCCGCGGAATTCGACGCCAGCGACATGGAGGCGATGATGGCCGCGGGCCTGTCGGGCGACGGCAGCATCAGCTACGAGAACGGCCAGACCGATTTCACCGTCACCGAAGAGGGGCAGACCACCACCGGCAAGATGTCCTCGGACAGCGCCCGGCTTGCGGTGTCGCTCAGCCCCGAGGCGCTGAGCTACGAGATCGGCAACACCGGTCTTGACGTCAATATCACCGCTCCCGACGTGCCGTTTCCGATCACCGGCCAGATGGAGCGGTCGAGCTTCAACATCGCCATGCCGGTCGCCGCTTCCGAGGATCCGCAGGACTTTGCCCTCGGCCTGACGCTGGGCGGGTTCACCACGTCGGAAAGCCTTTGGGGCATGATCGATCCGAACGGCGACCTGCCGCGTGACCCGGCGACCATTTCTGTCGCGCTGAGCGGCGAGGCGACGCCCTTCGTCAACATCCTCGACCCGCAGGCCATGGAGAACCTCGAGACCAGCGGCGAGCCGCCGGCGGAGCTCAACGCGCTGACGCTCGAAAGCCTCGAAGTGGCGGCGGTCGGGGCGCGGCTGACCGGCGAGGGCGATTTCACCTTCGACAACAGCGACATGGAGACCTTCGACGGCTTTCCCAAACCCGAAGGGTCGGTCGACTTGTCTTTGACCGGGGCCAATGCGCTGATCGACAAGCTGATCGGCATGGGCCTTCTGGCCGAAGAGGACGCGATGGGCGCGCGGATGATGATGAGCATGTTCACCGTCCCGGCCGGGGACGATGCGCTCGAATCCACCATCGAGGTCAATGACCAGGGGCACGTTCTGGCCAACGGTCAGCGCATCCGCTGACCACTAAGGCGCGGCGTGCATCGCGCGCGCCGCGCGCCCTTTCGAACCGTGTTGAAGACCCCGCCGACCCGGGGTGACATTGTCTTTGTGCGGACCTATAAGGCGCGCGAAAACGCCATTTCGAACAAGAGGACAGTCACATGACCATTCAGGTTTTCGGCCACAAATCCCCTGACACCGACAGCACCGGCAGCCCGATCATCTGGGCCTGGTACCTGTCCGAGATCAAGGGCACCCCGGCAGAGGCGGTGCTGCTGGGCGAACCCAACACCGAAGCCAAGTTCATGCTGGACCACTGGGGCCTGACCATGCCGCGCGTTCTGGGCAAGCTCGAAAGCGGCGCGCCGGTGGTGATCGTCGACACCAACAACCCGGCGGAACTGCCCGACAACATCAACGAGGCCGATATTCAGGGCATTATCGACCATCACAAGCTGGTCGGCGGGCTGGAGACCAAGGGCCCGATCGACATCCGCATCGAACCGCTCGCCTGCACCGCCACGATCATGTGGAAGATGATCGGTGACGACCTCGCGCAAGCGCCCAAGAGCATCAAGGGCGCGATGCTGACCTGCATCCTGTCCGACACGCTCGAATTCCGCTCGCCGACCACCACGCAGGAAGACAAGGCCATCGCCCACGGGCTGGCCAAGGATCTGGGCGTCGACATCGAAAGCTACGCCGCCGAGATGTTCGCGGCGAAATCCGATGTGTCAGCGTTTTCGGATGCCGAACTGCTGCGCATGGACTCCAAGGAATATACCGTTGACGGCAAGGAATTCCGCGTCTCCGTGCTCGAGACCACCGCGCCGCAGACCGTGCTGGACCGCAAGGACAGCCTGATGAAGTCGATGGAGGATGTGGCGAAAGAGGACGGCGCCGACCAGGTTCTGCTGTTCGTTGTCGACATCCTCAAGGAAGAGGCGACGCTGCTGGTGCCCAACGACATGGTCAAGGGCGTGGCCGAAAAGAGCTTTGGCGCCGTGGTCGAGGGCGACATCGTGGTCCTGCCCGGGGTGATGAGCCGCAAGAAGCAGATCATCCCGAACCTCAAGGTCTGATCGACCGGGAGGCGTCCAGGCTGGGCTGGCGCGGAACGGAGGAGGCATTCGGCGCCGGTGCTGCCGCTTCGCGGTCCGATTGCCTGGACGCGGGCATTGAAATGCGGAAGGTCGCGCCGACGTCCGGCACGCCCTCCGCGCTCAGCCGCCAGCCGTGACGGTCGCAAATGTTGGCGCAAATCGCGAGGCCGACGCCGCTGCCGGGGATTTCCGATGCCGAATACAGCCTCTGGAATGGCTTGAGGATCTGTTCGGCATAGCCGTTCTCGAATCCGCGGCCGTTGTCGGTAACCGCAATCTCTTCGCCGCCGTCTTCGGTCGCGGTGCGCGTGATCCGAACGACCGGCGCCCGGTCGGGGTTGCGGTACCGCAGCGCGTTGCCGATGAGGTTCTGCAACAGCAGCAGCAACAGATCGCGGTCGGCCTTCAACGTGCCCAGTCCGGTCCCGCTGATTACCCTCGCCCCGGCATCGGCGATATCCGCGGCGAGGCTTGTGGTGACCTCGCCGATCAATGTGGGCAAGGACACTTCGGTGCGGTGCATTTCGGCGCGGTCCGAGCGGGACAGCGTCAGCAGCGACGCGATGAGGGCGCCCAGGCGGTTGGCAGACCCTTCGGCCATCTCCACGCACTCCACCCCGTCGGGCGGGAGAAGATGGACGAAATCCTCGCGCAGGAACCGCAGCCAGTTCGAAATTCCGCGCAGCGGTGCCTGCAGGTCGTGGGCGGCGAAGGCGCTGAAGCGATCAAGTTCCTCGTAGCTGCTGGACAGTTCCTCCAGCGTCCTGCGCTGGACCTCGACCCGTTTATTGGCGATATGAAGCTGGCGGTTGAGCGCGTGGAACTTTCCGCTGACCTGTTCGGCCCGGGTTTCGACCATCAGGAACTGGTTGTTCTGTCCAGCGTCGCCGCGCAGGCCGGAGACCTGGAATCGGCGGGTTCGCGGTTCCTTTCCCGACACGCCCTTCTGCGTCAGCGTGATGCTGCCCAGCGAAGCGCCGGCGCGCAGGTCCCGGGCCAGGCCGTCGCGCGGCCCCTCGAACAGCGCGTCCAGATGCGGACCGTGCCGCCCCGCCTGCGACAGCTGCGCGCCGAACATCCGTTTCGCCGCCGGGTTCGCCGCCAGCACGCAGCCGTCCCGGTCGAGAATCAGCGCTGTCCGGCGGAGTGCGGCAAACACGGCGTCGGTCCGAACGCGCGCTGCCTGCGCGCTATCCGAAATAGTCACGACCGCCGCCGGTGGTGTCGAAACGGATGACGACCCGGCAGCCCGGATCGCCGCGGGCCAGGGTCTGTTCCAGGGCGACATTCGCGTAGCCCAGGTTGTCCGCCGCGATTCTGCCAAAGACGTTCGAGGTCATCATGCACAGGGACGCCCGGTTGCGGACATAGGCGCCGAAAGGGCAGGCGGTGTTCACGAGGGTGATGCCGCTTTCGTCCAGGCTCTCGACCGAAAAACCGCCGCCGATCCGGCGTTTCAGATCGACCAGCGCATCGGCGACCTGTTCCAGCGTCAGCGGGCTTTGCCCCGCGGCGGCGCGATATTCGCCGTTCATCATCTCGCCCACCCGCGCGCCGACAAGCGAAATGAACCCCTCAGCCTCTTCGAGGCCAACCGTTTTTTCGAGAACGGCGGCCAGTTCGCGCAGCAATTCGCGCAGGAACTGGTCGCGGTCGCGCCCGATCGGGGCGCAGGCAAAGACATTCGTATGTTCGTTCATTGCGGACCTTTCCTTCGCTCGGACAAACTCTGCCGCGAAAAGATTGGCAGCCGGTTAACGCCGCCTGTGCCGGCACAGGAAAAGCGCCTGTGGTCAAGCGCGCACGGGCAGGGCATATCAGGGGCGTTTGAAGCCTGCGAAAGATCCCCGATGATCCAAGTGATTCAGTCCCTGTCCGAGATTTCCGCCCGTTACGACGCGCTTTTCGTCGACCTCTGGGGCTGCGTGCATGACGGGGTCAAGGCGATCCCCTCGGCCGTGTCGGCCTTGCAGGGGTATCGCCGGGGCGGCGGAACGGTGGTGCTGGTGACGAATTCTCCGCAGCCGCGCGTCAATGTCGAGAAACAGCTGGCGCGCTTCGGCGTGGCCGAGGACGCCTGGGACACCATCGCCACCAGCGGCGATGCCGCGCGGGCGGCGATGTTCACCGGGGCAGTGGGCGAAAAGGTCTGGTTCGTCGGCCAACCGCACGACCAGGGGTTCTTTCATCCGCTCGAGGTGATCGACGATCCTGTCGAGATCACCCAGGTGCCGCTGGAGGACGCAGAGGGTATCGTCTGCTGCGGCCCCGAGGATCCGCATGCGGATCCCGAGGTCTATCGTCCGCAGTTCCTGCTGGCCAAACAGCGCGGGCTGAAGCTGCTCTGCGCCAACCCGGACATCGTCGTGGACCGCGGCGGCGCGCGGGAATGGTGCGCCGGGGCGCTGGCGCGGCTTTATACCGAGATGGGCGGCGAAAGCTTGTACTTCGGCAAGCCGCATCCGCCGATCTACGATCTGGCGCGCCGCAGGCTGGCGGCGCTGGGCCGAGAGGTGGAGAGCGCGGGCATCCTCGCCATCGGCGACGGTGTGCATACCGACATCGCAGGGGCTGTGGGCGAGGATATCGATTCGCTCTTCATCACCGGCGGACTCGCCGCCGCGGAGACTCGAACAACCGACCAGCCAGAGCCCGATGCGCTGAAAGCGTATCTTGCGGCCGAGGGCGTGTACCCGTCCTTCGCCATGGGTTTTCTGCGATAACGTCCCCTGCACGGGTGGGATTCGGGGTCCGGCGGGTGGTCATCGCCTGCCCGGTCCGGCCACGCTTTGCGGGTGCGCCGCGGATCCTGCGACAAAACGGCCATGAAACCCGCGCTTTTGGCGTCTGTCCGTAAGTAGCACTTGATTTTCTGCGCCTGCGAAGTAATAAAGTTGCTTGAAGCGGGCATTTGCCCGGCTATTTATTACCGGGCCGATCATCATGGAGGCTGACATGTTCGACAACCTGCCGCGCGGGACCATCTGCATCGAGGATATCGAGATGGGGATGACCCGGTACCTGCGCAAAGAGGTGACGGATCGTGACATCGAACTGTTCGCCGAGGTATCGACCGACCGCAACCCGGTGCATCTGGATGAGGACTATGCCCAGGACACGATTTTCGAAGGCCGCATCGCCCATGGCATGCTGACCGCCGGGCTGATCTCTGCCGTGATTGGCGAACAGCTGCCGGGCCACGGCACGGTCTACATGGGTCAGACGCTGAAGTTCCTGGCTCCCGTGCGCCCGGGCGACATGGTCTATGCCGAGGTCAAGGTCGTCGATATCGACATGGCCAAGCGGCGGGTGAAGCTGGATTGCCACTGTGCCGTCGATGGCAAGAAGGTGCTGATCGGCGAGGCCGTCGTGCTCGCCCCGTCCAGGAAGTTTGATTAAAGCGCGTTTCCAACGGAAACGCGCTTGGCAGGACAGAGCGGAAACGCCACGCGTTTCTGCGGAGTCATGCACGGTTAGTCCTCAAAGACCCACCCTTTCGCACGCTGCCGCCGCCGGAGCGAACCCCGCCCCACATCCCGCGACATTTTGAGACCACCGAAGCGGGCCATCTTCTTGTGCCGGGTCGTCTGAGGCGCTAACGCTGCGCCGCATGAGGATCGTTCGGGATTACCATTTTGTCGAGGCTCAGGATCGGGGCGCCAGCGCCGCGATCGGGAATTTCGACGGCGTGCATATCGGCCACCAGGCAGTGATCCGGCAGGCGCGCGCGGCGATGCCCGATGCACCGCTGGGGGTGCTGACTTTCGAACCGCACCCGCGCCAGGTCTTTGCACCGGACGCACCGCCCTTCCGTCTGATGGGGCGCGAGGCGCGGGCGTCGCGGCTGGCCAAGCTGGGGGTCGAGCGGTTGTACGAGCTGCCCTTCAACGCGGCCTTGGCGGCCCTGACCCCGCGCGACTTCGCGCAGAGGGTCATCACCGACGGGCTGGGTCTGCGCCACGTCGTCGTGGGGGCGGATTTCTGCTTCGGCAAGGGCCGTGCCGGCACGGTTTCGGATTTGCAGGGGTTCGGCAGGGAGATGGGCTTTGGCGTGACCGTGGCCGAACTGGTCGAAGGCGAGGGCGGGCAGGTGAGTTCGACCTCGATCCGGGAGGCGCTGAGCGACGGCCGGCCGCGGGATGCCGCGGCACAGCTGGGCCATTGGCACCGCATCGAAGGCCCGGTGATCGGCGGCGAACAGCGCGGGCGCGAGCTGGGCTTTCCCACCGCCAACATGTCCATCGACGGGCTGCATCCGCCGCGCTTTGGCGTCTATGCCGTACTCGTGGACGTGACCGAGGGGCCGCATCGGGGCACCTATCACGGTGCGGCTTCGATCGGCGTGCGGCCGATGTTCGGCGAAAACCGCGCGAACCTCGAAACCTTCCTCTTCGACTTCAAGGGCGATCTTTACGGCACCACGCTGTCGGTGGCCCTGGTCGACTTCCTGCGGCCGGAAGAGAAATTCGACAGCCTCGACGCGCTGATCGCGCAGATGGACGCGGATTGCGCCCGCGCCCGCGAGATCCTGAGCGCATCATGAGCGACGATCCGATCCCCCGCACCGGCCTCGCGCCGCGGTTCTGGGAGCGCAAGTCGCTGTCGAAGATGAGCCCGACCGAGTGGGAGGCCCTCTGCGACGGCTGCGGCAAATGCTGCCTCAACAAGCTCGAGGACGAAGACACCGGGCAGGTGGAGCTGACCCGCGTGGCCTGCCGCCTGTTCGACGACACCACCTGCCGCTGCGCGCAATACGATATTCGTCACCAGTTCGTGCCGGAATGCATCGTCCTGAAACCCTCCAACATCGACGATCACGCCTACTGGATGCCCGCCACCTGCGCCTACCGGCTGCTGTGGGAGGGCAAGCCGCTTTACGACTGGCATCCGCTGATCTCGGGCACGCCGGACAGCGTGCATGCGGCGGGCGTGTCGATGCAGCACCGCACCGTCGCAGAGTTCGACGTCGACGAGGACGATTGGGAAGACCACATCATCGAAGAGCCGGTCTGAGACGCAGGAGAGCCCATGTACTTCGCATCCGACAACGGCGGCCCGGTGCCGCCCCAGGTTCTGGATCGTCTGGCCACGGCCAATGCCGGCCATGCCGATGCCTATGGCGCCGACGCGCTGAGCCAGGAGGTCACGGCGCGGTTGCGCGCGCTGTTCGAGGCGCCCGAGGCCGAGGTGTTCCTGGTGGCGACCGGAACGGCGGCGAACGTGCTGGCGCTCTCGACCCTGTGCCAGCCCTTTCAGACGGTGTTCTGTTCACCGCAGGCGCATATCCACATGGACGAATGCAACGCGCCCGAGTTCTTCACCGGCGGGGCGAAGCTGACGCTGGTGCCCGGATCGGACCGGATGTCGCCCGACGCATTGCGCGCCACGATCCTTGGCGAAGAGACCCGCGGCGTGCACGGACCGCAGCGCGGGCCGGTCTCGGTGACGCAGGTGACGGAATACGGCAATGTCTACGGCCTTGACGATCTGCGCGCCCTGACGGCGGTGGCGTCGGAGTTCGGCCTGCCGGTGCATCTCGATGGCGCGCGGTTCGCCAATGCCTGCGTGGCGCTGGGCTGCACCCCGGCCGAGATGACTTGGAAGGCAGGCGTCGATGTCGCCGTCTTCGGCGGAACCAAGAACGGGCTGATGGGGGTCGAGGCGGTGATCTTCTTCGACCCGGCAAAGGCCGCGGCCTTCGGCTACCGCCGCAAGCGCGGGGCGCAGCTTTTCTCCAAGCACCGCTACCTGGCGGCTCAGATGGCGGCCTATCTGCAGGACGACCTGTGGCGCGACCTCGCCGAGCGGGCCAATGCGCGCTGCGCAGAGTTGGTGGACGGGCTGAAAGGTATCGCCGAGCCGCGCAATGATGCACGCGCGAACATGCTCTTCGCCGCGATGCCGCGGGCGGTGCACAAGCGGCTTTTGGCGGGAGGGGCGCAGTATCACCTGTGGGGGGACAGTCTCGACGGCGACGGCCCGGACGAGATGCTCACCGCGCGGCTGGTCTGCGACTGGTCGCTGGACCCGGCGGCGGTGAAGGCATTCGTTGACCTAGCGCGTGCGGGCTGAGCCGGATGGTGGGTTGACAAACCCACCCTACGCCCGATGGGCTCAGTTCATCTGGAAATGAAGCTCGTAGCTGCCGTCGTGGAACGCGCCGAAGAGATCCGGGATGTCCGGATGGTCCACCGGTTCGCCAGAATAGTCGGCGACGAGGTTTTGTTCGGACACATAGGCCACGTAAAAGCTCTGATCGTTCTCGGCCAGCAGATGATAGAACGGCTGCTCTTTCGACGGGCGGCTGTCCTCGGGGATCGCCTCGTACCACTCCTCGGTATTGTTGAATTCCGGGTCGACGTCAAAGACCACACCCCGAAAGGGATGTTTGCGGTGCCGGACAACCTGGCCGAGGTGATATTTCGCGCGCTGACTGTGCATATTCATCATTTCGAGCCCCTACAGCCCCGTTTTAGACCTTTCAATGGCCGGTTGTCCAACTTTTGGACATAATTCAGAGGAAACACTCTGTGAACCTGCACGGCACAGTGGCGTCTGAGCCCGATCCCACGACGGTCCGGGCGCGCAAGGCCCCGCCGGTCACGGGAATTGTGATTTCCCCGGGTGCTCTTATCAGGTAGGGTATTCGCAATAAAAAACCAAGAAAACGAGCGAGAGGCAGATGAGCAGAACTCTTCGCGCATTGGTGATCGTGTTGTTGGCGGCGTCCTGCGGGGGCGGCGGCGGAGACTTTTCCGCGCCGCGCGACCTGGACAATGCCTGCGCGATTCTCACCGAGCGCCCGCATTACACCCGCGCCTTCCGTGCAGCAGAGCGCAAATGGGGCGTGCCGATGCATGTCCAGATGGCGACGATCTACCAGGAAAGCAAATTCATCGGCAACGCCCGGACGCCGTTCCGCTATACGCTGGGCGTGATCCCGATGGGCCGGCAAAGCTCGGCCTTCGGATACAGCCAGGCGCTGGATGGCACCTGGGACGAATACCTGGAGGAAACCGGCAACCGGCGCGCCAAGCGGGACGACATCCGCGACGCCACCGATTTCATGGGCTGGTATATGGCCAAGAGCCGCGACAGCCTCGGCCTGCAGATGTACGACGCGCGCAACCACTACCTGGCCTATCACGAGGGCCGGACCGGCTATTCCCGCGGCAGCTACAACAGCAAGGCGTGGCTGGTCCGGGTCGCCGGCGAGGTCGACAACCGGTCGCGGCTTTACCAGGCGCAGCTTGCGTCCTGTCGCGCGGCGCGCTGATCCGGAAATGCAGTTGGCGGGGCGACGCGCGCCCCGCCGGTTGCATCACTGCCGGGCGATCTCGCCGCGGATGTCGAACATCCGGTTGCTGACCTCGCCGCGGTTCAGGCCGCCCAGCACGACGGTGGTCTGTCCGCCGTTCTGATCGGTGATGATCCACTGTCGCAGTTCCACCGGGTTGTCGGTGAACTTGAGCTGGATCGACCCGTATTCGGGCCGCTTCGGATCCTGCGCCGTCACGATGGTCGCGGTGCCGTCATAGCTGTGACCCTGCACCATGCCCGCCTGTGCAAGATTGACGTTGCGCGCGAGGATGATCGACAGCGGCGTCTGGCTCAGCGGGTAGCTGTCGGGCTGACCGCCCAGCTTCTTGTCGAAGATCGCCACCTGCCCGGAATTGGCCATGACCAGCGCCTGTTCCGGCGGGTTGTATTCGAACCGCACCTTGCCGGGCCGCTTGATGTAGATCGTGCCGGTGCTGATCGTGCCGTCGCCGTTGATCTGGGTAAAGCTGCCGGTCGCCGATTGCAGCTGGTTGAGATAGCCGGAAATCTCGTTCAGCGACAGCTTGTCGGCCGCGGCCGGAAGGGCGGTGGCGATGCTCAGCACCGCGGCGGCGAAAAAGGGGGCAAGTCTCATGGATTCGGTCCTGTCTGCTCGTGTCGTCTGGGTCTCATATGGGGCCTGGCGCGCTGATATGCGATAGCAGCGCCGCGTCATGGGCGACTCCCGGCCTTTCCGGCGTCCCACGGCACCGCCCGGGCGCAAGGCTCCAGGCTTCATCTTGCCCCTAAACTCCCGCCGGAGGCTTTGGTTCACCTCGACCTTTACGACTTGCGGGTCCCGGGAACGAGGCTGCCAACGGAAAGCGCCGGACCAGGGGCCCGGCGTCTTTGTGTCGCAGCTCTGTCGCAGCCCGGCTCAGTGCTGTTCCGGCACCAGGATCTCGCGCTTGCCGACGTGGTTGGCGGCGCTGACGACGCCCTCGTCCTCCATCTGCTCGACCAGCCGTGCGGCCTTGTTGTAGCCGATGGCCAGCTTGCGCTGGATGTAGGAGGTCGAACACTTCCGGTCCTTGATGACGATGGCCACCGCCTGGTCGTAAAGCGCGTCCTCGCCGTCGGTGTTGCCGCCGGTGGACAGGCCCAGCACCGCGTCGATACCGTCGGCCTTTTCCTCGTCCGGGCCCTCGACGACTCCGCCGACATAGGAGGGCGGGCCGAAGGCCTTGAGGTGGTTGACCACCTCCTCGACCTCTTCATCGCTGACGAACGGCCCGTGGCAGCGGGTGATCTTCGCGCCGCCGGCCATGTAGAGCATGTCGCCCATGCCCAGAAGCTGCTCGGCACCCATCTCGCCCAGAATGGTGCGGCTGTCGATCTTGGAGGTCACCTGGAAGCTGATCCGCGTGGGGAAGTTGGCCTTGATCGTGCCGGTGATGACGTCCACGGACGGGCGCTGCGTCGCCATGATCAGGTGAATGCCGCTCGCCCGCGCCATCTGCGCGAGGCGCTGGATGCAGGCTTCAATCTCCTTGCCCGCGACCATCATCAGGTCGGCCATCTCGTCCACGATGACGACGATGTAGGGCATCTTCTTGGGTTCGAATTCCTCGGTCTCGAACACAGGCTCACCGGTGTCGTCGTCGAACCCGGTCTGGACGGTACGGCTGAACATTTCGCCCTTCTTCAGCGCGTCGGCGACGCGGCCGTTGTAGCCGTCGATGTTGCGGACGCCCATCTTGGACATCTTGCGATAGCGTTCCTCCATCTCGCCCACGACCCACTTGAGCGCCACGACGGCCTTTTTCGGGTCGGTCACCACCGGCGACAGCAGGTGCGGAATGCCGTCATAAACGGAAAGTTCGAGCATCTTGGGGTCGATCATCACAAGCCGCAGGTCGTCCGGCGTCAGCTTGTAGAGCAGCGACAGGATCATGGTGTTGATCGCCACGGATTTGCCCGACCCGGTGGTCCCGGCGATCAGCAGGTGGGGCATCTTGGCGAGGTTGGCGACGATCGGATCGCCGCCGATGTCCTTGCCGAGCGCCAGCGGCAGCTTCTGGTTGCCGTCGCCGAAGTCGCGGGTCGACAGGATCTCGCGGAAGCCCACCATCTCGCGGTTGTCGTTGGGCAGTTCAATACCGATCACGCTGCGTCCCGGCACGGTCGAGACACGCGCCGACAGCGCCGACATCGACCTGGCGATGTCGTCGGCCAGGCCGATCACGCGGCTGGCCTTGAGGCCCGGCGCCGGTTCCAGTTCGTACATGGTGACGACGGGGCCGGGGCGGACGCTGACGATTTCGCCCTTGACGCCGTAGTCGTCCAGCACCGATTCCAGCATCCGCGCGTTCTCCTCGAGCGCGTCGTCGCTCAGGTGGTGGCGGGTGATGGTGTCGGGGTTCATCAAGAGCGACAGCGGCGGCAGTTCGTATTCCACCTCGGGTTCTTCGAACTTGAGCCGCGGCTGCGCCTCTTCCTGGGCGCGGCGCGAGGTCTGGACGGGTTTGCGCGCCGGTTGCTGCACCACCTTCCGGGGCTCGGCCCCGGGAACGCGCGGCGCCTGGGCCTGGTCGGCGATGTAGGACTGCACGTCATAGCCGTCGTCCTCGTCATCCTCGAAATCGGTCAGCACCTCGTCGCGGTCATCCTCGTGGTCGTGCATCGACGGGGCAGGGGGGACGGCGGACGGTGCCGCGACCCGCGACAGGGCAGGGGAGGGGGCCGCGGCGCGCGCGACCGTCACGGCGGCAGCGGTGGCGGCGCCCGCGGCCGTCATCGGGGCGGCCAAACGGTCGGCTGCCGCCGGGGTGGCCTGTGCGGCGGCGTGGCGCGCGGTCAGCGGCGGTTCGGGCGGCAGGGCATGGCCGCGTGTGGTGTGGACGATCAGCGGCTCGGGTCGGCGGCCGCGGCCCTTGGTGAGCGGTGCGGTCTCTTCGATGGGCGGCTCGGGCTGGCGGATGCGAGACTTGATCACATCGGCGATCTTGGCGCGGATGCGGTCGTCGCCGGGCATCTCGGCTTCGCCGGCAAAGGTCTCTGCCTCCACGAGTTCCGGCTCGGGAAGCGGGTCCGGGCGCTTGATCAGCTGCGGCATCCGCGCAAGGAAGCCGGTCTTTTCGGCGCGCGGGGCCTCGGGATAATCGTCCTCGGCCGGGGCAGGGGAGGGGGCGGCGGTCACGCTGGGCTGCACGCGCCGGCGCGACACCGGCGGGGCCGGCACCGCCTCTTGCGCCGCGGCCCAGGCGGCGGCTTCGGCGGCTTCGGCTTTGCGGCGTTCGCGGCGCGCGGCATGAGCATCCTGCATCGACATGGCTGCCTGCACGGCGCCCGACGCGCCGCGGCCCAGCACAGACAGCAGCGTCGCATAGACCATCACCACGCCCAGCACGAGAAACCGTGCAATGGCGCGCAGCTCGGGCTTGGTGAAGCCCAGCACGAACGCCCCCAGCGCGACGATCCCGGCGCCGAGCAGCAGCATGGCCATTTTCAGGCCGAGGCTGGCGCTGAGCGGCAGCAGGTTCAGCAGCGACCCCAGCATCATGTCGCCGAAAAGACCGCCCAGGCCGAAGGAATGGCTCCAGCTGGCATCGACCGGCTGGCCGGCGGCATAGATCGCCGACAGGGCGACCCAGATCGGCGCGAAGATCAGGCAGGACAGGGCGCGGTCATCGCCCTGGTGCACGACCATGCGCACGCCCCAGACGATCAGCACCAGCGCCAGCCCCCAGCTGCCCAGGCCCACGATCATGAAGAGCGGTGCCGCGATGGAGGCACCCAGCCGGCCCATCCAGTTCTGCACCGGCGCGTCCGTGGCCGACAGCCAGCTCGGGTCCTCGGGCGTGTAGGAGGCGATCATTGCGGCGGCCATCAGCCCCAGCACCACAAGTGCAAGGCCCATCAGTTCCTTGCCCCGCTTTTCGATCGCGGCCTGCATGTTGCTGTCGAAGAGGGGATCGCGCCCCCGTGCCTGATAAGCCATTACGTCCTCGCCTCGTTTCTTCTTATGCATAGAGACAGTCGCGGAGCGTCTCGAGCCCGCGCTGCGTTTCATCCTTGGGGGCCACCATGGCGACCCGTATGTAGCCCGCGCCGGGGTTGCCGCCGCCCACGTCGCGCGACAGGTACGCGCCGGGCAGCACCCGCACGCCGGTCTCGCGCCAGAGCTTCAGCGCCGCCGCCTCGCCGTCCTCGACCGGCAGCCACAGGAAGAACCCGGCCTGCGGCGCGCGGTAGCCCGGCACGTTGCCCAGGATGCGGTCGGCCAGCGCGAATTTCTCGGCATAGAGCGCGCGGTTCTCGACCACGTGCGCCTCGTCCGCCCAGACCTTTTCCGCCACGTGCTGAAGCGGCAGTGGCAGCGGCGCGCCGGCGTAGTTGCGCAACTGGCGGATGCGGCGGATGGTCTCCGGCCCGCCTGCGACGAAGCCCGAGCGCAGACCCGGCAGATTCGAGCGTTTCGACAGGGAATGGAAGATTGCCATGCGCTCGGGGTCCGCGCCCATGTCGCGCGCCACCTGCAGGGCGCCCACCGGCGGGTCGTCGCGGTAGATCTCGGAATAGCATTCGTCGGCGAGGATGCGGAAATCGTGTTTTTCGGCCAGCGCGATCAGCTCCTGCCAGTAGTCCCGGCTGGCCACCGCGCCCTGCGGATTCGCCGGTGAACAGATGTAGGCCAGCGCGGTGCGGTCGAGCACATCGGCGGGCAGGCTGGTGTAATCGGGCAGGTGGCCGGTGGCGTCGGTCGCGGGCACAAAGACCGGCTCGGCGCCGACCGAGGCCGCGGCGACCGCATAGACCTGGTAGAAGGGATTGGGCGTCAGCACCGCCGGCGTCTTGCCGCGCTTGGTTTCGGGGCAGAGCGCCATTGCGGCGTTGTAGAGCCCTTCGCGCGTGCCGTTCAGCACCATGATCCGGTCGGCGGGATGGGTCACGCCGTAGCGGCGGTGGAGCCAGGCGGCGATGGCGTCCAGCAGTTCCGGCGTGCCTTCGTTCGTCGGGTAACGGCCGAAGTCCTGCGCGGATTGCACGATGATCTCGGTGATCCAGGGGGGAAAGGCGTGTTTCGGCTCTCCGATGCTCATATGCGTGACAGGGCCGCCCGGATCATGGGCGTCCAAAAGGCTCCGCAGGCGCGGAAACGCATAGGCCGGTAGGTTCGAAAACCGCTCGGGAAACATATTCGACTGCCTCAGATTGCGGGATCATGGCCGTCCCGCTTTGGATCAGGATACGCAAAGGGTGGGCAGGCGTCCAGAAAAACGCTTTGGATTCGGGGACCTGTGGCAGGAAAATCGCATCGTTGAATTTTGCCGAGTGTGACCCGCGCGGCGCGCGGGTACGAGAGACGCTGTCTCTCGTGCTCTCTGGAGTTTATCGGCAAGATGAAGGGGCGGCGGGTGTCGGGCGACCGGTCCAGCGGCGATGCAGCGTCTTCTGCGCGCGCA